>Ga0208454_1000248_pt1 | contig 37297 bp, 32 predicted proteins | sample EasRivMeERMZT100_FD_187530 | JGI IMG/M metagenome (GOLD analysis project Ga0208454, IMG submission 187530) | Soil microbial communities from meander-bound floodplain in the East River, Colorado, USA - East River MetaG ERMZT100 (SPAdes) (version 2) | ecosystem: Environmental > Terrestrial > Soil...
ACTACCTGGAGTGTCACAACCAAAACCCTCGCGTTTTCGTTTGGAAAGCCTCCGCGGATAGCATCATGACCAAAATCGCCAAATGTAAAGAAGTGTTGGGGACACTACACTAGCCCGGCCGCCTCACGCGTTCCATTGATCTCATCCAGCACCATTTCTTCCACCGATTGAATGTTCCAGCCGAACTCTTTCGCCGTGCGCGAGTTGTTGAAGTTCCAGGCTGGCACTCGGGCTTTTTCGTCGAAGGTGATGTCGGCGGTTGGTAAAAATTTTTTGATGATGCTGGCGAGCTCGTTGCCGGTGGGGCTTGGGCCGGTGCCCATGTAGGTGTCGTGTTTTACTTCGTTGGCGAGCGCCATCTTAGTGTAGAGTTGGGCGATGTCAGTGACGCCGACGATGTTGCGCGGGCCGGATGACGGCCAGTTGGCGAAGCCGGGTTTTCCTAGCGCAGGATCTTGAATCATGCATTTTGAGAACGCGGTGTTGCCGGGGCCAATGACGGCGGCGGAGTGAACTTTGACGATTTGAATGCCGTAGGTCTTGGTATAGCGCGCGGCCAATCCGTTATTGACCAGCTTCATCAAGCCGTAAAGACTTTTCGGCGCGCGTGGTTCGGTATTCTCGTCGATCGGCTCTGGGCCGTAGCCGTCTTGATAGCCGAAGATGCCGACGGTGCTGGCGAAGATCACGCGATCGATTTTTGCCAACCGTGCGGCTTCGAATAAATTGGTCACGCCGATGATGTTGACTCGCGCGGCGTTCAAGAGATCGCGGCATTCAGGTTGGAGCAGCGGCGTCATGTAATAGCCGAGGGCGACGATGCGCTGCACGCCGTTTTCCAAAACCGCCGACATGACTTCTTCGAGATTGGTCATGTTGCCTTGGATGAGTGGCACGCCAGGTACAGTCCATTGCGCCGGCGCGGCGACGAGATCGAAGGCGACGACTTCCGCGCCTTGAGCCGCTAAGTTTTTCACGACGTGGCGGCCAATGTAGCCGCTACTGCCGACGATCATGATTTTCATCGATCGGGCCTCCGCATCGAATTGCTTAAGTTATACGACGTCGTGGTTGATTGCTGCAATCTCGAATTGCATTGCTTGTGCATCGCCATCTTTGTTATTTGAAACAAGGTTCATAGTTGCTGGATTTTCGGCACCCCTTCCTCAATCCTTCCCCGTCGACGGGAAGGAAGTCGGAAAGGATGCCCGGCTTGCACAGAAAGGAGCCAATGAAAATGGTGACACGAACTCGACGAATCATCGATGCCGACGGCCACGTTGCTGAAGATTCGGCGGCGATCATCGCGCATATGCCGCAAGCGTATCGGGAAAAGGCGCGCGAGCAGCCGTTCAATCCGTTCCCGCCGTTCGATCATCTGCACGCGGGGCATCTGGTCGATATGCCGCCCGGGGCGTTCAACCGCAAAGTCGGGCCGAGGGAATGGCTCATGTTTTTAGACGAAGTCGGCGTCGCGGCGACGGTGCTCTATCCAACCGCCGGCGTGGCGTCGTCGAACATCGTCAATCCTGACTGGGCGCTTGACGCGACGTGCGCCTACAACGATTGGCTGCATGACACCTACTTGAAATATAGTCCGCGCTTTCATGGTCTGGCACTATTGCCGCAGGCGGTGTTAAATCCTAAAGCCGCTGCGGAAGAACTGCGCCGCGCGGTAAGTACACTGGGCATGTGCGGCGCGGTGATTCCCTCGAACAGCTTGCACGCGCCGCCGCTGGGCACGCCGACTTACTTCCCGATTTATGAGGTGGCAAATGAGTTGGGCGCCTGCGTGGCGATTCATGGTGGCGTGCATGGCGGCATGGGTATGGACGGGCTTGACCCATACGCTGCCGTGCATGCCATCGGCCATCCGTTGGGACAGATGATTTCGCTGGCGTCGATTATCTTCACTGGCGTGCTGGAAAGGTTCCCGAAGATTCGCTTCGGCTTTCTCGAAGGCGGTGTCGCTTGGTTGCTTTTTTGCCTGGAACGCTTCGACCGTTCTTACGACACCCATGTGATGCGCGATCTGCGCGGCAGTTATTTGAAATTAAGTAATGGCGAGAAAATCAGCGACTACGTCATTCGCCATGCCAAAGCGCGGCGCATCTTCGTCGGCTGCGAAGGCGGCGAGCCGCTGATCGCGACCGCGGTGAAGATGGTCGGCAACGAGCCGTTCATGTATTCCACCGACTTTCCGCACGAAGTGAACGCCGAGACGTGCACGAAGGAGCTGAATGAGTTGATCGAGAATGAAGAATTGTCCGAAGCGGATAAAGACGCGATCTTGTACGGCAACGCTGTGGATTTTTACGGGATACAGGAGACTTGACCACCGAGGGTACAGAGTTCACAGAGTGGAATATTCGGATTCGGAATATTTCCCGCAAAGACGCTAAGGCGCAAAGTTAAGAAAGACGATTTTCCGAACTTGGCGTCTTTGCGCCTTGGCGGGAGTAGTTCCCGTCATCTCGGTGCGAACACCAGAAAATATTGGTGCGGCAGGAAGGTGTGTTCCTTGCTGAGTCGAAAGCCGTTGGTTTCCATTTGTTTGATCATATCCTCACGGGCGATTTTCATTTGCATGGGAGGGCCGAAGGGGAGTTCTTTTTTGTGGAAGTCGATCATGACGATTTCGCCTCCCGGCTTGAGCATCTTTTTCATTAACGAAATATACTTGGTCTGGTTCTCGACATGATGCCAGACGTCGCAGATGAAAAAGCGGTTGACCGATCGATCCGGCAGTAGGGGATCATCATGGTCGGCGAGGATCGTGACGACGTTGGTCGCTTTCGTCTCGCGGATGCGCCGGTTGACGTGGCGGATCATGTCAGGGCTCACGTCGACGGCGTAGACTTTGCCTTTGTCGCCGACGAAATGCGCAAGACGAAAGGTGAAGTAGCCGGAGCCGGCGCCGATGTCGGCGATCACCTCGCCTGGCTTGATATTCAGTGCCGTCAAGACTTCGTGCGGTTTTTGGTACGTGTCGCGCTTGGGATCTTCCAGGGCGCCGATGTACGACTTGGGATCGTTGTGGAGCTGCTGCATCTGATGCTGGTCGCGTTTGGCGGCGTCCTGGGAGTAAACCGAAACGCTGACGAGTACCAAGCTGAGACAACCCAATAACAGTTTCATGACCGACTCCTTTACCTGACGCGCGCTGCACTAACCAGCGTCCAAGTTAACATTTCACACCCGGCGGATGAATAGGCAGTTGAGCGAAAATTATTTGCCTGTTTTCTCGTTTCCCTGTATTGCTAGTCGCTATGGCACAGACCGAACTGAAACGACAACTGAGCTTGTTCGACGCGGTGATGTTGATCGCCGGTGACATGATCGGCACCGGCATTTTTATTTCTACCGGGGCGATCGCGGAAACCCTGCCAACGCCGGGTGGTGTCTTACTCGTGTGGCTTTTCGGCGGGCTGCTGGCGCTCGCGGGGGCGCTGACTTGCGCCGAGTTGTCGGCGAGCTTGCCGTACGCCGGCGGCGACTACATTTACATCCGCGAAGCTTACGGCAGGCTGATGGGTTTTTTGTCGGGTTGGTCTTCGTTTCTGGTTACCTTCTCGGGCGCGATCGCTTTCCTCGCCGTGATATTAAACGGCTTCGTGGCGTTTTTCTTTCCGGTGCTCGGCTCGCAAGACGTGATCTTCTCGATCCCGCTGCCGCTGATTCCGATCAACGCCACGGTGGGCATGATTTTTTCCATGACCGTGGTTTTGCTCCTGTCCGGACTCCACTGTTTGGGTGTCAGGCAGGGGACTATGATGCAAAATATCCTGACGACATTGAAGATCGGCGCGCTGTTGGGAATCATTGTCCTTGGTGTTCTTTTCGGCGAAGGCAACACGAGCCATTTCGAGCCGCTTTTCGACTGGCAGAAGATCGGCAATTTCAGTCTATTTGGCGCGGCGTTTATTCCAGTGATATTCGCCTACTCAGGATGGAACGCGGTGACCTATATCGCCGGCGAGGTGAAAGACCCGGAGACAAATCTGCCGCGCGCGCTGATGTACGGCGTGCTGATCGTGATGGCGCTCTACCTGGCGATCAACGCGGTCTATATCTACGCCGTTCCAGTCACCGAGATGAAGGGCGCGCTGCGCATGTCGGAAGTCGCCACCACGGCGCTGTTCGGCTACAAAACCTCGGCCTGGATCACCGGCATCATCACGATCTCGATACTCGGCGCGCTCAACGTGGTAACGATGATCGGGCCGCGCATTTACTACGCGATGGCCAAGGACGGAGTCTTTTTTAAGCAACTCACCTATGTTCATCCCAATTTCGGCACGCCTACGAAGGCCATCATGCTCCAGGCGCTGTGGAGCTGCTTGCTGATACTCACCAACACCTGGGGCACGTTGTTTACCTACGTCAGCGTCGCGATCACACTGTTCTCGGCGTTCACCGTCGGCTCGGTGATCGTGCTGCGCTACAAAAAACCAGAGCTTAAACGGCCCTACCGGCTCTGGGGTTATCCGCTGGTGCCGATACTTTTTGTCCTCGTTCATCTCTGGATCGTTTGGGGCTCAGTGACGGAAAAGCCGACGGAATCGCTCATCGGGCTCTTCATCGTCTGTCTGGGAATTCCTGTTTATTGGATTTGGAAAAGGCGAAAAGAAATTCAAAATTAAAAGTTCAAAATTTAAAAACTTTCGGACAAGACAGCGGGAACTTCGACTTTTTTAATTTTACCTTTTAACTTTATAATTGTTTTGAGATGGCTGTTCGTATCACCAAAGTTTACACGCGCACCGGCGACCGGGGCGACACGGCGCTGGTCGGTGGCAAGCGGGTGGCGAAAGACTCGTTACGGGTCGAGGCCTACGGCGCCATCGATGAGCTCAACTCCATCGTCGGCTTGGCACGGGTGTTCAACGGAGAAGACAGCGCCGCCGGCGAAGCGCAACAATTTATTGACGGCGTGTTGTGCCAGATACAAGACGAGCTATTCGACTTGGGCAGCGAGCTCGCCACGCCGCCGGAGTTTTTCCAAGCGGGCATGTATCGAGTGGGCGACGATGAAGTGAAGCGGCTCGAAAAACTGATGGATCGGTGTCAGAAAGATCTCGAGCCGCTAAAGTCCTTCGTGTTGCCCGGCGGCGGGCGCATCGGCGCCTATCTGCACCAGTGCCGCACGGTGTGCCGGCGCGCCGAGCGCGATATTCTCCGGCTGTCGCGCAGCGAAGAGGTCAACCCGACGCTGCTCAAGTATGTGAACCGGCTGAGCGATTTATTTTTCGTTCTGGCCCGCTGGATCAGCAAGCAGATGGGCGAGAAAGAATATCTCTGGCAGCGCGGACTCAAAGTGAAGTCGAAGAAGAGCTAACGATTTTAGATTTTCGATTTTAGATTGAGGAAAACACCCGTGAATGAAATATTTGAAATCCGCCAGTTGGATTCTCCTTCCGACAATCGAAAATCGCCAATCAAAATTTTAAAACCTGTACTGAGCTGAGTCGAAGGATTACAAAACAACAAGTGGAGGTCAGGCCTTGCAATACGACAGCGAATTGTCGGGCAGTGATACGGAAAAGCTGGGCAGGACGAGGGCGTTGTATGATCGCAAGACCCCTGACCAGTGAAAGGCTCATTGCGGAATTCTTCACAACATAGAATGGGCTGCGCAGCAAAGAGCTGCCGTCAAATTGGCGTGTAAATATTCCAAGAAGCCTTCCCGGCTGACGCCCCCTTTTGGCCGCCGCTGACTTCAGGGGTGGTTGCTTTCAATCGTTGGCGAAAGATACAATGCAGTCTACCTCGCAAGGGGACTTCAAGATGGGAAATATGCAATTTCCGCTGGTGTTGGAAGAGATCACTGACCCCGAAGAGCTTGCCAAAGCGCGGGCGCAACGCGAGCGATTCGATCGCAACACCGCCTGGTTGCAAGCGCATGCGACGGAAGTTTACCGGGGTTATCGCGGCAAGTGCATCTGCGTTGCTGGCGAAGAACTGTTCGTCGCCGACACGCCCGAACAGGCACTAGCCCTGGCCACAGCGGCCCATCCTGAAGATGATGGCAGCTTTCTCCGGTACATTCCCCGCGAAAAAATAGACCGCATCTATGCGAATTGACGGCGAGTGGCTTTTGTGCGACGACGGCATCCTGCGCCCTGTGATCCGCGGCGAGATTCTGGCGAGCGACGGTACGTGGCAACGGGCTGAATTCCTGGTCGATACCGGCGCCGACCGCACCGTGTTTAGTGCGCCCGTGTTGGCGTCGCTCCGTCTCCAACCCGTCGTAACTCAAGCTCGCCTCGGCGGTGTAGGGGGCGAGGTCAATTCGGTCGTGGTCGAAACCCAGGTTAGGCTCACTCGCGAGGAGTCCGGCAAAGTCGTGTTGCGGGGACAGTACGCAGCCGTCACCGATCTGCAAGCGCTCGACATGAGCGTACTGGGCCGAGACATTGCCGGTATGTTCGCAGTCGTCGTCGATCGCCTGGCCACGTCGTCTGCCTGCTCCGCCAACGACATCATTATACCATTGAGCCAAGATGACGATTTGGAGAGACAAGGTGATCAGATAAGACAATTTTGGATTTGTGATGGTTCGACAAAGTTTATCCTGAGCAACGTCGAAGTGCTCACCACAGGTTTTGGATTTTGGATTGAGGGAGAGAAAAACATGAATGAAAAATCTTGGCTCCGAGTTCTGAATTTTTGCTCCGATAATCCAAAATCGGCAATCGGAAAGCGGCCCCGCAGACTAAAATGGGTGGGGATTGTTGCCTTCGTGCTTGCATTCGTCTTCGGTGGGGTTGTGGTCGAGGCTCAGCAGCCAAAGAAAGTCGCGCGGATATGTTCTCTAGAAGGGGATGCGGCTTCCGGTCCAGCAGCGATGTTGAAGACGTTTCGTGAACGTTTGCGTGATCTCGGCTACATCGAGGGGCAGAACATCACAATCGAGTACCGGCATCATGAGGGGAAGGTTGAGCGTCTCCCTAGTCTTGTCGCTGAGTTCGTCCGTCTCAATTGTGATGTCATCGTTACCCAAGGAACAGAAGCGGCGCAGGCTGCTAAAAACGCGACCAAGTCGATCCCCGTCGTCATGGCAATCGGCGCGGATGCCATAAAGCTTGGCATCGTCGCGGAGCTCGCGCGCCCCGGTGGAAATATCACGGGACTGACCGACATGGGCGCCCAGATGTACGGAAAACGGCTCGAGCTATTAAAAGAAACGGTTCCTAAGCTCTCGCGGGTGGTTTTTCTCTGGAGTCCGACCCAACTGAGCGCGGCCGATAACCTGAAAGAGGTGGAGGCTGTGGCGAGGTATTTACGGGTAGGGGTTCAGTCCTTAGAAGTGAAAGGGCCTGATGACTTCGACGGCGCATTTCAAGCCGCAACTAAGAAGCGCGCTCAAGCGCTTATTGTGGGAGGCGGCGGGTTCTTCCCCGCTCACTACAAACGGATCGTAGAGCTGGCGGCAAAGAGTCGACTGCCAGCGATGTATGTCAACACTCGGCATGTCGACGCGGGCGGACTGATGTCTTACGGGGCGGATCGTTCAGAGATGTTCCGGCGCGCCGCTGAGATCGTCGATAAGATTCTCAAGGGGACAAAGCCCGCTGATATACCTGTGGAGCGGCCTAAGAAGTTCGATCTCGTTATCAATCTCAAGGCGGCAAAGCAGATCGACCTGACCGTTCCATCCGAAGTGTTGGCGCGGGCGAGTAGGATAATACGGTAAGCGGTGAACGGTACGGAGTCAGGCGACTCGGAAGGATTTTGGATTGAGGGAGAGAACGCGTCTTATGCTTGCCGCGAAAAAATTGTGGCTAAGGGATTGATCATGCCCGCTTGTGAAGACACGGAGCGATCGGTAAGGAACCACGCTCAATCTCTCGGGTAGTGACCGAGGCCATGATAGGATAGGATTTGCTGGACGACAAAACATGAGCCGCAAAACGACGGTAGATCGAAGAAAGCTAAGCGAGATTATTCGGCGCATCGTAAAGGTGGCAGCTCCGGAGAAGATCATTCTTTTCGGCTCGGCCGCGCGCGGGGAGATGGGACCGAACAGCGACGTAGATTTGCTGGTGATCAAGCGCGGTAGGTTTCACCGTGGTCGTCTAACGGAAAAAATTTATATGAACCTGTTTGGCGTGGGTCAAGCGGTCGATGTCATTGTCGTGACCACTGAAGACGTTAAACGGTATGGCGACTGTTTCGCCCTGGTGATTCACCCCGCATTGAGGGAGGGCAAGACCGTTTATGCCGCCTAGGCGAAGGGCAGCGGATGATCCCCTCGAATGGTTGAACCGTGCCCGCAGCAACCTCGCGCGGGCTAGAGCCGATATTCGTCTACCGCATGTCTATCTGGAGGACCTTTGCTTTGACGCACAGCAGGCTGCGGAAAAGGCCATCAAGGCTGTGCTACTGAGTCTTGGGGTGCGGTTCCCTTTCCATCACGATCTTACCGAGTTGCTCGAACTTATTCAGAAGACAGGCAAGTCCATTCCTAAATCGGTAAGAGAGGCAGGTCGGCTAACCCGGTTTGCAGTAGTTACTCGATACCCGGGCGTAACGGAACCGCTTGCCCGAGCAGATTACAAGAGGGCTGTTAGGATAGCCGAACAAGTCTTCCGTTGGGCGGAAAAGCTCATCGCCAATAAACCATGAGCAGGGAAATTTGATTTTCGGTTTTGGATTGTAGAGAACACGCATGGATGAAATATATTTGAGTCAAGTTCTGAAGTCTTCCTCCGACAATCTAAAATACAAAATCTAAAATCGGTGGGGGGTGAATTCATGAAATTGCTGGAAGGGAAACGGGCGGCGATCTTTGGGGTGGCCAATGAGCGGAGCATCGCGTGGGCGATCTCGGAAGCATTTCACGCTGAGGGGGCGGAGCTGGCGTTTACTTTCGCCGGTGAGATTTTGGAAAAGCGCGTCCGGCCGCTGGCCGACGGGATCGGCTCGAAGATTATCTTGCCTTGCGACGTGACCAAGGACGAGGAAGTGGAAAAAGTTTTCGCGGTGCTCAACCAAGAATGGGGCGGCATCGACATCTTGATTCACGCCATCGCTTTCGCCAACAAGGAAGATCTGGCGAACCCCTACGTGCAGACGAGCCGCGCGGGCTTTCATCTTGCGATGGACGTGAGCGCTTATTCTTTGGTCGCGCTGGCCCAGCGCGCGGCGCCGCTGATGGAAGGCCGGAGCGGCTCGATACTTACTTTGACCTACATGGGCTCGGAGAAAGTCATTCCGAATTACAACGTCATGGGTGTTGCCAAGGCGGCGTTGGAAGCGAGCGTGCGTTATCTGGCGCATGATCTGGGGCCGAAGGGGATTCGCGTCAATGCGATTTCCGCCGGTCCACTTCGCACGTTAGCCGCGGCGGGCATCTCGGATTTTAAATCCATGCTGCACCATGTCGCCGAGCGCGCGCCGTTGAAACGAAACATCGACGCCGAAGAGGTCGGCAAGACCGCGCTGTATCTGTGCAGCGACTGGGGCAGCGCGGTGACCGGCGAAGTTGTGCACGTCGATGCCGGCTACAACATTATGGGAATGTGAGCATAGTGATCAGTAGCCAGTTGTCAGTTGCCAGTTTCGGAATAGAGAAGTTTGCTGGTAACTAGCCACTGAGTACTGACAACTGAGGTCGGTATGGCAGTTAAAGAAGTCACACCCCAAGAGGCTCAGGACGTTCTAAACGCTGACCCCAGCGCCGTTTACATCGACGTGCGCACGGAGCGGGAGTTTGCCAATGGTCATCCGGTGAGGGCGGTGAACATTCCGGTCGCGTTTCTCGATCCGGCGCTCGGCATGATGGCGAATCCTGATTTCGTCAAAGTCGTCGAAGCGAATTTTCCCCGTGACAAGAAAATTATCGTCGGTTGCCAGGCCGGGCCGCGCTCCACCGCCGCATCACGGATGCTTGAGCAAGCAGGCTATCAGGATCTTTCCAACATGCTCGGCGGCTTCGGCGGCATGCGCGACGCGATGGGAACGGTGGTGGCGCCGGGTTGGGCGGCGTCGGGACTACCGGTGAGTAGCGACATTGGCGAAGGTGTGGGCTACGAGTCGATGAAATTAAAAATTAAAAGTTAAAAGTTCAAAAACTCGCAAACACCCGACAAAACAGCTAGAAACATTTTTTGACTGAGTCCGTAAGTTTTCCGGTTCCTAAATTTTTAACTTTTAATTTTGCATTTTTAATTATGCCTTCACCGCTTTATTTCAAACAACTCGAAATCGGTCCGATGCAGAACTACGTCTACCTGATTGGGTCAACCGAGACGCGCAAGGTCGCGGTGGTCGATGCGGCTTGGGAGATCGACACAATTCTCAAGATCGCCGCGCAGGACGAGATGGAAATCACCCATGCGTTCGTCACGCACACGCACCCCGATCATGTCGGCGGAGCGTTTGCCGGTGTCGAGATCGCCGGCGTGACCGAGCTGTTGGAGAAGTGCAAAGCCAAAGTGGTGGTGCACAAGGCGGAAGCCGAGTTTCTGAAAGGCTTAGTGGCGTCGGACCTGATCAAGACCGACAACGGCGACAAAATCGTTGTCGGCGGCATCGAGATTCAACTGATGCACACGCCCGGCCACACGCCGGGATCACAGTGCTTCCTCGTCGACGGGCGGGTGATATCCGGTGACACGATGTTTATCGACGCGTGCGGACGAGTGGACTTCCCCGGCGGCAATGCCGAGCAGATGTATTACAGCCTGACGCAAAAGTTGATGGCGCTGCCCGATGAAACGATTCTCTTTCCCGGCCACAACTACGCGCCTCTGAAGCACGCCACCATCGGTGAGCAGAAGAAGACCAATCCCTATCTGCGCTTCTCGTCACTCAAGCAGTTCCTCGCGGCGATGGGTTATCGCTGAGCGCTCAGCGCTCAGTGAATCCCAAATCTCAAATTCCAGATTCCAAATATCCGGAGTTCGGAATTATTCTGGGAATTGGAATCTGTAAGTTGGAATCTGGTATGGCGCTTTTCGCGCCTACTTCACATACTTATTTGTCCACAGCACGCCTTCTTTCGCTGACGGGATTTTGCTCTTATCCTTGACGATGCCGGCGGAGATGGAGAAGTCGACGACTTTTTGCCAACCTTCCTGATTCATGTTGCCCCAGGGCGGCATCGCCGGCGCGATCATCGAGTAGGCGAGGTCGAAGACGTTGTCTTCGAGTTTGGACTTGTCCGAGAAGCGATGGGCGCGTAGCGCGGCTTTGAATGCGCTCGGATTAATATGATAGAGCGCGGCGCCGCGCGATATGGCGCGGGCGGCGGCCGTGGCGGCAACGGGATTCTGCTCGGCCCAATCCGGGCGCGCCATCAGCACTTCGTACGGATAATTGGTCAACTCGGGAACTTCACCGAGCCCGAGCGGGATCAGAACATAACCCTTGCCCGCCGCTTCGGTAATTTCCAAGGACGGCGGCGACTGGGCGACGCCGTCGATGACATTGTTCATGAGTGCCGCTGGCAACTCGTTGCCGCCTAGAAAAACGAATTTTAGCTTTTTTGGATCGCCTTTGACCTTGGCCACGAGAAACTTAAATATCTGTTCGGATACAGCGCCGGGACTCGTCGCGCCGATGACACCGAGTTGCGCCAGCACTTTTAGGCGGTCGTTGAGCGGACTCTGGCGCGTCACTTTGAATTTATCGGCGATCGCTTTGCGCACGGCGACGCTGAGAGTGAGATTGCGATTATGCGCTTGGATGGCGATCAGCGGCGCGCCTTCGATTTGCGCGAGCACCAACCCCTCTGAACTTGACGCACACATATGCGCCGACCGGCCGACCACGGCGGTCTGGCAGGGGGCGCCGCCGCCGGCGGAAGTGACTTTGACGCGAATGCCTTCTTGCTCGAAGTATCTCAACTGCTCCGCGACCCACACGGCGGAGAACGCCATGTTCGCGACGGCGGTGAGGATATTCACTTCCGGCATATCTTTCTGTTGCGCGCTGACTTGAGCCGGTAAAAGAACAGCCGAGATCAACGTAAACGCAATGATGAGTTTGGCGATGGGTTTGCATCGCGATACGATCGACATAGTTATGCAACCTCCGTTTCTAGCCTCTTAATGCCGTGAAATATCGCTTAGCGCAACGAAAAGCTAGCGAAAACTTTGAATCTGTATTGGCGTGCACAACTTGGCTAATGCTTTCACTGTTATGGTTCTCCTTTATCCCTGCACCTGGACGCTTTCAGTCCGAGTCTGCCAACGCAGCACGCGCCGTTCGATCAGATCGGCGAATTTGTTCATGACGATGACGATGATCATCAGCACGGCGATGCCGACGAAGACATCGGCGGTCTTGAAGACACCCGCGGCGGCGCGGATGTAAAAGCCCAGGCCTTCGGTGGCGGCGATGAACTCGCCAGTGATCGCGCCGATGACCGAGAACGGAATGCTGGTCTTGAATCCGGTGATGATGTAGGGCGACACGGCGGGCAGGATGACACGGAAAGATAGCCGCCAGCGGTTCGCGCCCATCAGGCGCGCTAGGTCGACGAACTCTTGATCAAGCTGCTTCATGCCGGCGTAGGTGTTAAAAAAATTCAAAAAGAAAACCAGGATGAAAACGACGCCAACTTTCGACCAGATGCCGATGCCGAGCCAGACGATGAACAGCGGCGCCAGCGCGGTGCGCGGAACGCCGTAGAGCGCAATGATGATCGGCTCGAAGACATCGGCCAAGGATTTGCTCCTGCCGAAGAGATAGCCGGTCCAGATGCCGGTGATGGCGCCGATGGGAAAGCCGATGCCGATCTCTTGAAAGGTGACCCAGGCGTGTGTGGTCAGATCGCCTTCCTGAAACGCATAGATAAAGGCCTTCCAGATCCGGCTTGGACTGCTGATCAGAAAGGCTTCGATCCAGCGGCCTGAGGCGACTTCCCAGAGCAGGAAGAAACCCCCAACGACGATGAAGCGCACGCCATGAATCATCAAGCCACGGCGCCAGCCGGGTTGGGACAGAGTGGGCGCGTTGTCGACTCTCGATTTAACGTCGGTGCTCATGTTCATAGCTGTGAGTTCCGAGTCTCGTGTTTCGCGTTTCGAGTTCCCGTTCCCCCAACCCGAAACCCGAAACCCGCCGACCCGAAACTCTTTGCGTCAAACATTGTTACCACTCAGTTAGCCACGGACCATTGTAGAGCCAGAATGATTCAAGTTTAGTTCATGGCGGAAGATGTTCCACAACTTCGCGTGGGCTTCGTCGAAACCGTCTTGACGGTGGATTTCAAAAATATTTCTCGGCCGGCTCATCGGCACGGTGATCACGTCGCGAATTGTCCCCGGCCGGTGGGTCATCACGACGATACGGTCGGCGAGCGCCACGGCTTCGACGAGATCGTGGGTGACAAAGAGAATCGTCTGGCGCTTGTGTTCCCAGATTTTCAGCAACTCGTCTTGCAGGATCATGCGCGTCTGCGCATCGAGCGGGCCGAACGGTTCGTCCATCAAAATCACCGTCGGATCGTAGGCCAGCGCGCGGACGATCGAGGCGCGCTTGGCCATGCCGCCGGAAAGCTGCGACGGATAAAGCTTCTCGAATCCTGAAAGCCCGGCGAGGCGGATGAAGTGGTGGACCCGCTCGTCGCGTTCTTCCTTCGAGTACGGCTTGCTGTCGAGACCAAAGGCGACATTCTGTTCCACCGTGAGCCAGGGGAAGAGTTTACTTTCCTGCGGCACGTAGCCGACTTTGGTGTTGAGACCGCGGACTTCCTCGCCTTGGCAAGTAATCCGCCCAGCCGTCAAGTTCGCCAGGCCGGCGATTAATTTGATCAACGTAGACTTGCCGCAGCCGCTCGGGCCGACCACGGTGACGAATTCGCCGTGGCGAATATCGAGGGAGACATTTTCAAGGGCACCGACTCGATCTTCGTCGGAAATTTGAAAGGTTTTGGAAACGTTTTCGACCTGGATGACAGGTGAGATTGACTGACTGATGGACGCCGAAAGTTCGCTCATGAGTTTGCGCTCAACTTGCAGCGTATTTATTCACGAGCCAACCGTAGAGTCAATAAAGTTATAACTTTATCACTAACTTGCTTTTGACCGGACCAGTCAGTAACTTACAAAAAATCATTTTCATTTCATCGGGGAGGGAAGCGTGAAAATTATCAGTGAGTCGATCATCAAGAGTAATACCGGCGCGACCTTTGTCGTCAAAAAAGGCCAAATCATTCGCGTGATGGGCCATTCGACCGCCGACTACACCGTGTTCAATCTGCACAACGTCAAAGAGCGTTTCGATCAGGCGCGTACCAAAGTCGATCAGGGAAAAATTTTCGTCTCGACCGGCGACGTGCTGATCTCCAAGTTCAACAACGTCATGCAGACCATCGTCAAAGACACCTACAAAGGCACCCACGACATGGAAAAGGGCATGTGCAGCACTTCTTTCTACAAGAAATGGGGCGATGAGATTTTCAAGATTTACGGCGGCGTGTGGAAAAGATTGGGACGCAAGAAAGTCGTCGCGCCCAAGCATGGCTGCTGGGAGAACCTGGCCAAGGCGCTCAAGCCCCACGGCGTGCCCAAAGAAGACGTGCCTAGCCCGCTCAACGTGTTTCAGACCATGGTGATCAACGCCAGGAGCGGCAGCATGCGCTACTCGATGACTCGGCCACGGCCCCAAGGCGACATGGTCGACTTCCGCTCCGAAATGGATTGCTTAGTGGCGATCAGCGCTTGCCCGGAAGGCGGGCGGGGGAAAGATTTGCGCGTGGTGATCTACAAGAATTAACCACTAACGAAATAGGTTCCGATCGTTCCAAACGTTTCAGTAGTTCCAAACGGGTTAAAAAACGACTGGAACGATTGGAACTACTGGAACCATTGGAACGGTCAGTTATTTATACAGTTTGTCGATATAGCCGCTGCTCTCGAGTTCTTTGAGAAAACTCACATCGGTAAAGTCGCTCGGTTTGGCCAGGCCGGCTTTGGGATTTTTCAGTTTGAGTTGGTCGAGAAAGAGTTGGATGCCGGGTTCGGTCGGATAGGGGACGCGTCGGGTCAGCTTGACGACGATTTCATTGTAAGCTTCCTCGACGGACTTTTCGTCTTTGATCGCCAGATATTTTTGCAGAATCTTCTGTGCGCCTTTGGCATTAGTCAAATTGTAATGGCTGCCCTCGACGTAAGCTCTTAAGAAGCGGCGCACGGTGTCGGGCCTTTTTTTGATGTAGTCGCGCGTGACGGCGACGCCGTTTTGCTGCCATTCGACGTCGAGCTTGGTGAAATCGAGGAGGGCGCGAAAGCCAAGCTCTTTGGCCTTGAGCGTTTCCGGTGCCTGCAGCAAGGTCGCCTGCAGCACGTTCCCCTGCATGGCGGCCAAGCGCGCTGGAATATTGCCGGCTTGCACGTAGGTGATTTCAGTCTCTTTGACGCCGAGTTTGTCGAAAACGGTAGTGGCCGCGGCGTGATCGGCGCTGCCGATGCGGCTTACGCCGAATTTCTTGCCTCTCAGGTCTTCCACTCGTTTGATCTCGTCGGTGACAAAAAGCACGTAGGGAAAGCGGTTGGCTCCGCCCGCAACCAGCACGGTGCCGGACCCTTGCAGGTTGCTCGTGACCACTGCGGAAGCTCCGGCGTGGACGATCGGTGTTTCACCCGACACCAGGGCAGCGATCGCCAGCGGCGCGCCGACGAGCAGCACCAAGTCGACGTCGAGTCCGTGCCTAGCGAACAGACCCAGATCTTTCGCGGTCCAGACGGTTGCCTGGGTCGGCGCGATCACTGTGTACGCGACGCGCAGTTTTTCCATTTGCGTCTGTGCGACGGCGCTCGAACGTCCGACGGAGAGGACGGATACGACAAATAGAAGTGAGTGGATCGTGAAAAATAGTCGGTGCATTGTCATTGTTCTCCTCGAAGCGAAATTATTTCTATCGTTAGTTCTTGCCCGTGATCGCCTTGTCGTCTTTGCCCGGCTCGTACGGGCGCGTGTCGCGGGTGAGATCAATCTTGTTCAACACCGCGTCGGGCGCTTGGGCTTCCTTGGGAAAGTCGTAGGGCGGCAGCGGTTTAGTAGCGTCGAAAATGAGTTTCGTCTCCATCGGGCCGCGCTCCAAGCGATTATAGCCGTACGCCGTCGGATTCAGATGCGAGCCGATGATGTTCGGGATGATCACCAAATCGCGGTCTGCTTGAAAGCGCATCGCCAGCGCCCAAAGCACTTGGGTCTCGTTGAACACGTCGACATCGTCGTCGACGACAATCACATGCTTGATATTAGGATCGGTCACGATGGCGCCGAGCGCTGCTTGTTTGGGATCGCCTTCGGCGCGTTTTTTCACCGAGATGTAACAGTGCGAGCGGGCGGCGCCGGAGATCGGCATGTTGACGCCGGTGGTGCTCGGCACGACTTCCTGGATGCGTTTGAGCAGACTACCTAATCTCGGCGCGGCACCGATGATGTTGTGCTCGAAGTGGGCACTGTGAATGCTTTGATAAATGGGATTTTTCCGCATCGTGATGGCGGTCACTTCGATGTAGGGCTGCTCGCCTTCCTTATAATAGTAGTGCGGCCATTCGCCGAAGGGGCCTTCGTAGTGGCGCTTTTTCGGCGGCACAACGCCTTCGATGATAATCTCGCAGCGCGCCGGCACCATTAAGTTCACGGTCTCCGCTTTGACGACTTCGAGCGGCTCGCCTAAAAACGCGCCGGCGATTTCCAATTCCGAGCCTACGCCGGCCTGTTTACTTACGGCGGCCATATTCAACGCGGGGTGATGGCCGATACAGAGCGCGACTTCCATCGCTTCGTTGTGATCTTCGTATTCGGCACGCACGTAATTGCCGTGGTTGGCCGGGTTGATCATCAAGCCGAGTTGTCTTTTGCCTTGTTTCTGATTGCGGTAGATACCAACATTCACCGCGCCGGTGCCGCGCTCTTTGCAGATCATCGCGGCGGCATTGACGTAGGCGCCGGCATCGCCTTCGTTGTGGGTCAATACGGGCAAGAGATCGAGGTCGGCTTGCTCGCCTTTCAAAATCACTTCTTTGCACGGCGCGTCCTTGGCGGCGATTTCTTTCACCGGCAATGGATGATGTTCGCGATGGGCTAAGTCCTTGACCATCTGCGGCACCGACGGCGAACCTAGCGAAAGCGCGAGTCGTTCATAAGTTGCGCCGAGATTGATGACCAGTGGAATTTTCGAGCCCTTGATGTTTTTGAAAAACACCAGGGGAAATTTGTTTTCCCGTTCGAACTTCTCGACCATCGCGCTGGCTTCGTAGACCGGATCGACTTCTTTATCGACCACGACGACGTCTTTGGGCCGCTTTTCCAACAACTCATCCAAATACGTGCGCAGATCTTTCGCCATACAAATTACCTCGGCTTTCTCGGTTTTGAGTGGGCGTAACGCTTGCCGCTCTCGGGCAACCGCGATGTCTATGCTATGCCTGGAAATTCGCGCGCAAGTCAAGGTAGTTTTCTGCGTCAGAAAACGCTGAAGAAGTCGGAAGACCCCCCGACCATCATTCCCGCGAACGCGGGAATCGTGCGCCCTAACGTCACCTGTATACCGTTTTTCAACGGTATGACGGACCCTGTCTGTTACCTAGTTGCCTGCGCGGGCTGACGACCGCGGACTCAGGGAAATTTTGCGATCTTTTAGCCGCTATATTCGACTTGGCTTGACACACTGTGATGGTTCTTCTAACACAAAGTCATGCGAAACCTGCCGGTGAAATGGGGCATCAGCCTGCCCAATCGCGGCGCGTTGTTCGGCCTCACCGATGTTGACGAACTGATTCAAACAGCGGTGATGGCAGAAGAGTCCGGCGTGTTCGAATCAGTCTGGTTCGGCGATAGCTTGATCCACAAGCCGCGCTTGGAATCGATCGTCATGCTGTCGGCGGTGGCGACGCATACCGAGAAAGTTCGGCTCGGCACGATCTGCATGGCTTCCTTCCCCGTGCGCCATCCGGTCTTGCTCGCGATTCAATGGGCTTCCCTCGATCAGCTTTCCCAGGGCCGGTCGCTGCTCGGCGTTTGCATTGGCGGTGGCCATGAAGGCGAGTTGCGCGCTTTCGGTATTAACAAAGCAGAGCGCGTCGGGCGCATGCGCGAAGGCATCGAGCTCTTGCGGCAAATATGGCGTGACCAGAACACGTCATTTCGCGGCAAGTATTACACGTTGGAAAACTACAACATCGTTCCCAAGCCAGTGCAAAAGCCGCCGCCGATCTGGATCGCCGTCAGTCCCGAGCGCGAGCAGGTTGGCGATAAAATCGTCGATCAAGCGATGCGCCGGGTCGGTTTGCTCGCCGACGGCTACATTACAATGGGCGTGACCGCTCAAGAGCTAGGCAAGCGTCTGCGCGTGATCGAACAAACGGCGGGTGAAATCGGCAAGGACTTATCCAACTTCGAAGTCGCGATCCACGGCATGGTCAACATCAACGACGATAGGCAATTGGCCTACCAGCAGTCGAAGGAGTATTTCAATCACTACTACGGCCCGACCTATCCGCCGGAGAGTTTGATTAAAGTCTGGCTGGCGCACGGCTCGCCCAAGGATTGTGCCGCGCTGATTCAAGAATGGATTGACATGGGTATCACCACGCCGGTGCTGCGCTTCACGTCGAAAGATCAGCCGGAACAAGTAAAGAGATTCATCGGCGAAGTGCTGCCGCTGCTCAGGTTGAAGCGACGGCGCGAGGGTTGAGATGAGTGGAGTGATGGAGTAGTGGAGTACTGGAGTGTGGGGTTCTGGTTTTCCGACCCAACACTCCAGTACTCCATCACTCCAATTTAGAATTTTGAGGTTTTTCTATGTTTGACGATCTAAGAAGCTTTCTCGCTCACCTGGAAGACTTGGGCCAGCTGAAAACGGTCAAGGACGAGGTCAGCGTCAAGTACGAGATCGCCGCGGGCATGCGCAAGACTTCCGATATCGAAGGGCCGGCGCTGCTGTTCGAGAACGTCAAAGATTATTCCGACTGGCGCGTGTTGGGCGGTTTGTTCGCGACACGAAAACTGGTCGCGCTCGGCCTCGGCGTGCCGCAAGACGAGTTGCTCGAACGGTACATGACGTTGGAAGACAAGCGCATCCCGCCTGAGATCGTTGCCACGGGCCCTTGCAAAGAGATCAAATGGACCGGCGATCAAATCGATCTGACTAAACTGCCGATCGTCACGCACGCGAGCAAAGACTGCGGACCTTACGTCACCATCGGCATGCAGGTCGGCAAGGACCCCGACACCGGCATTCGCAACCTGTCGATTCACCGCATGCTGGTGCTCGGCAAGGACAAGCTCTCGCTCTGGGCGCCGGCGGATCATCATCTGGGGCGCATGATCTTGAAGGCGGAAGAACAGAATAGGGGATTGGCGGTCGCCACCGCCGTCGGCGTCGATCCGGCGATCGTCGTTGCATCGCAAGCACGGGTGCCTTACGGCATCGACGAATTCCACGTTGCCGGCGGACTGCGCGGCGCGGCGGTGAAGCTGGTGAAATGCGAATCGATCGACGTCGAAGTGCCGGCGATGGCGGAAGTGATCATCGAAGGGGTGACGATACCTGGAGAGCGCGTCGCCGACGGACCTTACGGCGAATATCCCGGTTGCTACAGCGAAGCCAAGCAGGCGCCGGTGCTGAAAGTTACCGCGATCACCATGCGAAAAAATCCGATCTGGCAGACCGCGTTGACCGGCATGCCCGTGACGGAAAATCATACGCTGATAGAGTACGGCAACGCCGCGGTGGTTTATCGTGAAGTAAAAAAGGTCGTGCCGGAAGTGCGCGGCGTCAACATGACGCCGGGCGGGACGTTCCGTCATCACGTCGTGGTTTCGATCAAGAAGCGCGCCGAGAACGAAGGGCGCAACGTGATTCTCGCGCTGCTGTCGATGGGCATCGGGCTCAAGCAGGTGATCGTGGTCGACGACGACATCGATCCGTTCGATCCGATGCAAGTCGACTGGGCGATGGCGACGCGCTTTCAGGCGGACAAAGACGCGATTATCATCCCGCGCATTGCTTGTTCGACTCTCGATCCGTCCTGTCCGGAAGCGCGCGTCACCGCCGGTTTGGGCATCGACGCGACAGCGCCGATGAAAGATCGCTGGCGCTTCGAAAAGGTAGAGATCCCCGGCGTGGACAAGGTGAAGTACATCTGAACAAGCCGGATACGGAAGAAGAATGTCTCTCGCAAAGGCGCAAAGCCGCCAAGTTCGGAAAAAGAAAATTTATTCTTCCTAACTTCGCGCCTTGGCGCCTTTGCGAGAGATAATCTTAATCCGATGGAGCATCAATGAAAAACTTTGACTACCTGGAACCACGGACGGTCGCCGAAGCTTGCGCGCTGCTGAAGCAGCATGGCGGCGAGGCGAAGGTGTTTGCCGGCGGGGCACATTTGACGATTCTCATGAAGCAGGGACTCTTGGAGCCCAAGTCGCTGGTCAACATCAAAAAGATTGCCGAGCTCAAAGGGATTCACTACGACGACGCCACCGGTTTGACCATCGGCGCGTTGGTGACGCACCGCGAGATCGAAACTTCCGCGTTGGTGAAAGAAAAGTTGCCCGTGCTGTGCGAAGCCGAGCGGGAAGTTGCCAATATCCGCGTGCGCAACACGGGCACCATCGGCGGCAACTTAGCTTCCGGCGAACCGCTCACCGACCTGGCGCAAATTTTCATTGCCCTGGACGGCAAAGTGAAGATCGCCGGGCCGTCAGTGCACCGGATGATCCCGGTGGAAGAATTGTTCGTCGATTTTTATACGACGAGTCTCGCCGAGGATGAAATTCTCACCCAGGTCATAATGCCGCCGTTGCCGGCGCACTCGGGCGTCGACTACATCCGCTTCTCCAGCAGCTCGGTGGTCGACAAGCCGGCGGCCGGCGTCGCCGTGCGCCTGACACTAGATAACGACAAGGAAACAATTCAAACCGCGCGCATCGTGCTGGGCTGCGTCGGCGCGACGCCGGTGCGCGCGCGCAATGCGGAAGCGTTGCTCACGGGCAAGAAGATCACGCCCGAGTTGACGCAAGAAGCCGGCAGCGCCGCATCGCAAGAGTGCAGCCCGACCAGCGACCTGCGCGGCTCGGAGCAGTACAAGCGAGCGATTGTGAAAACGCTAGTTAGACGCGCGGCGATGAAAGCGAATGAGCGAGCCATCACCGTTCTCTCTCCCGCAAGCGGGCGAGGGTAAGACAAAGACAAGAATTATCGAAATCGATACGCAGGCAATCACGCACAGGTTAGCTGTGACCAGTAGAGTTGTTGATAAATGCGATCGAAGAGTCCGATCCCCTCACCCGTTTGCGGGAGAAGGCAAGGCTGAGGGCCGCGTTATGCGTAAGAATCCCTTTTACAGTGCTCTCGCTGTATTGTTATTTGTTCTTAATTGTCCCGCCGAAGCTCAACAAAAGGGAAAGCTTCCTGTACTTGGTTGGCTCTCAGCCCGTCCAGCATCGCTGCTCGGGCTCGAACGATTCCGTCCGGGGCTTCAGGCGCTTGGCTATATGGACGGCAAGAACATTGCATTTGAGCCGCGGTACGCCAATAATGATTTTGACCGACTTCCCGCACTGGCGGCAGAACTGGTCAGTCTTCAAGTTGATGTGCTGGTCACGCCTTCAACAATCGAGGCTTTCGCTGCGAAGAACGCAACTAAGACGATTCCCATTGTGTTTTTGAACGCGGCGGATCCCATTGCTTCCGGGTTGGTTGACAGCCTTGCGCGGCCTGGGAGCAATATCACCGGATTGACTAACTTAGCTGGGGTGTTAGCTGGCAAGCGGTTGGAATTGCTTAAAGAAATCATCCCCAAGCTCGCTCGCGTTGCCGTACTGTGGGACCCGCGGGCTCCAGGATCCGCACAACAATGGAAAGAAAGCCACTTTCCCGCAAGAGAACTGGGCTTGCAGCTCCGTTCCATGGAAGTAAGCAGCATCGACAAAATCGAGGGCGCGTTCAGAGAGGCAATGAGGGCGCGCGGCGCCGCGATGGCCGTGACACAGAGTCCACTGTTTTTGTCTAATCGAAAACTGGTCACTGATCTTGCACTAAAAAATCGCTTACCCGCGATATACAATCGTACCGACTGGATCGACCACGGTGGATTGATTTCGTACGGACCCGACGATTCTGAACCGATCAAGCGCGCGGCCGTAATGGTCGACAAGATTCTTAAAGGAACTAAACCCACCGACATTCCCGTTGAGCAGCCGATGGGGTTTGAGATGGGGCTGAATTTTCAGACCGCCAAGGCTCTCGGCTTGACGATCCCGCCGATCGTGCTGATGCGGGCGACGAGGGTGGTCAAATAAGGCAAAAGTAAAAATTAAAAAGTAAAAAAGAAACTCAGAGCAAAAAAACGGATAATGGTGCTTGGTACTTTTTTCGTTTCTCGATCATGAAAAAAACGATCTCACTCAAAGTTAATGGCGGCGAGCACAGCGTGGAAGTCGAGGCGCGGACGACGTTGCTCGACATGGTGCGGGAGCAATTTGGTTTGACTGGCGCAAAGTTGGGGTGCGATATCCAAGTTTGCGGGGCGTGTACTTTGCTGGTGGACGGCAAGCCGGTGAGCGCTTGCTCGGTTCTAGCCGTCGACGTGGAGGGGGCGGCGATTGAAACCATCGAAGGCTTGAACAACAAAGACGCGCTCCATCCGTTGCAGGAAGCGTTCATGGAGTTCGGCGCATTGCAGTGCGGCTACTGCACTTCCGGATTCATACTCACGGCGAAGGCGCTGCTCGCTGAATGTGCGCGGCCGTCGGATCAGCAGATTCGCGATTATCTGGCGGGTAACTTTTGCCGGTGCGGCTGTTACCAGGAGATTATGCAAGCAATTAAAGACGTAGCGTCAGGAGTAAATAGTAAGTAGTGAGTAGTAAGTAGTCAGGGGTTCCGAGGACCGGACACCTTACTCCTCACTATTCACCCCTTACTGAATATTCTCGGGTACAAAAATGGAACTCGCAGATATCGGAAAAACCTTTCGCCGGCTCGATTACGAAACCAAAGTCACTGGACGGGCGCAGTATCTCGCTGACATGAATGTGCCGGGGATGCTGCATGGGAAGATTCTTCGCAGCCCGTATCCGCACGCGCGGATTGCGCGCATCGACGCTAGCAAGGCCGAGAAGATTCCCGGCGTGATGGCGGTGCTGACGCGGGACGATATTTTGCACGACGAAGGCATCGAGCCATTTTACGGGCCGGTGTTTAAAGATCAGACGATCGTCGCGACGGAGAAAGTGCGGCATGTCGGCGATCCGGTGGCCGCCGTCGCGGCTTTGACAATCGACGCTGCTGAAGCGGCGGTGAAGTTGATCGAAGTCGACTATGAAGAGTTGCCGGCGGTTTTGAATATCGAGGATTCTTTAAAACCGGGCGCCATGTTGGTGCACGATTCGGTCAAGCTGCCGGCTTCCGGTTTTGCCGATCTCGCCGAGTTAAAGCCGATCGAAGGGACGAATCTCTGCACGCATTTCCGGCTCAACCGCGGCGACATCGACAAAGGTTTCGCTGAGGCGGATCATGTTTTCGAAGACACGTTCACTTTGCCGGCGACGCAGCATAGTTTTCTTGAGACCCACGCGTGCATCGCGTCGGTGGAGCCGGGTGGACGGATCACGGTTTGGGCGACGACGCAAAATCCTTTTGTCGTGCGCACGCAGCTCGCCAATATATTCAAAGTTCCCGTCTCCAAAGTGCGTGTGATCGTGCCCTATTTGGGTGGTGGTTACGGCGGCAAGGTGTATCCGAAAGTCGAGCCAATTACCGTCGCGCTGTCGCAGAAAGCTGGCCGGCCGGTGCGGATTGTTCTTTCGCGCGAAGAAGTTTTCTACACGATCACCAAACACGCCGCGGTGATCCGCATGAAGACCGGCGTCAAGAAGGACGGAACGCTGATCGCGCGCGAGTGCGAGATCCATCTCGATACCGGCGCTTACGCCGAGATCGGGCCGCGGGTGGCGAAAAAGTCCGGCTACACGGCGGCGGGGCCGTACAAAATTCCCAATTTAAAAATCGATTCCTATTCCGTTTACACCAATAAGCCGCCGGCTGGCGCGTTTCGCGGCTTCGGCGTGTCGCAGTCGGCGTGGGCGGTGGAGTCGCAGATGGACATCATCGCCGCGGCGCTGAAGCGGGACCCGGTCGAGCTGCGTAAGCAGAACGGCTACAACGAGGGTGATAAGTTCGTCACGGAAGAGACGTTGCGCGCCATCGGTTTGAAAGAGTGCATCGACGAGGTGGCGAAGTCGATCGGTTGGGATTCGAATCGGTTCAAAGTTTCAAAGGTTGAAAGTTCAACCGGAGGGAGCCTCAGGCGCGGTAAAGGTTTGGCCTGCATGATCAAAGCGACGATCACGCCTTCTATCTCATGCGCCGTGGTGAAACTGAACGAGGACGCGAGCCTATCCATATATACCGGCACCGTCGAGATGGGGCAGGGTTCGGAGACGGTGCTGGCGCAGATCGCCGGCAAGGAGTTGGCCATCCCGCTCCAAACCATTCAAGTTCTCGGCGTCGACACCGATGTCGTGCCTTACGATTTAACCACTTCTTCAAGCCGGTCGACCTTTCATATGGGTAAAGCCGTTCAGCTCGCGGCGCAGGATATTTTGCGCCAGCTTAAACAGATCGTGGTCACGGAATACAACATTCCAGAAGACAAGGTCAGTTTCGCCGACGGCAAGATTCGCCTGCCCGAGGCGCAGCTCGATTATGCCGAAGTCATGTTCAAGCGCTTCGGCATGCAGGGTGGCACATTGGTCGGCGAAGGACAGGTGAAGACTTCCGTCAAAAACGAGTTCGGCGAGAAAAGCACGTCGGCGTTCTGGTTTCTCGCCGCCGGCGCCGCCGAAGTCGAAGTTGATATTGATACGGGCAAGTTCAAGTTGATCAAATACGCCAGCGCCGTGGATGTCGGCAAGGCGCTCAATCCGCTGGGCTGCCGCCAGCAACTCGCCGGCGCGGCGATCACGGGCATGGGCCAGGCGATGTTCGAAGAGATCGCCTACGACAACGGCCAATTGATCAATCCGAACTTGGTCGACTATGTGCTGCCTTCGCTGGGTGATATGCCGGAGGTGATCGATTCTATCGCCGTCGAAGTGCCGGACCGAAACGGCCCGTTCGGCGCCAAAGGCATCGGCGAGAGCGCGCTGATTCCGGTTGCCCCCGCCATCGCCAACGCGATCTACGACGCAGTCGGCGTGCGCGTTAAAGACTTGCCGATCAAGGCGGAGAAAATCTTTCTGGCGTTGGAAGAATTAAAGTCCTAGCCAAAGATATGTAAATTTGGATTGCGGAATCGGAAATCTCACCGCAGAGGCGCGGAGGTCGCCGAGAGAATCAAATAAAGAGATCATCAATAAGAAACCCTCTGTGAACTCTATCTCTCTGTGGTGAACACTCCTTGGCAGTAACCCTGGACGAGCCAACATTTAGAAGGTAAGTATTTAGCGTGATTGCCATAATAAAATGCCAGAGAACCGCGGCGCGGATTGTCGGTTTTGTTTGTTGCTTGGCGCTGCTTTCAGCCTGCATGTCGGAGGTGCTGGAGCGTCAGGCGGAGCAGATTCGCCAGCAGGACGAAGAGATCGCGCGCCAGCGCAAGGAGATCGAAGCGCTCGCCGCGGGCAAACAGTTACAGGATCGCCAGCAGCAAGACTGCAACCGCGCTTTCCGCGACTATTTCGACAAGGCGAAGTTGTCGAGCGATCGCGAAGAAGCCATCTCGCTCTACCGTAAAGGCTTGGCTCTCTGTGACGACGATGACGTGGCGCATTACGAACTCGGCCGAGTGCTCGCCGATGCCGGACGGCGCGCCGAAGCCGAAAAAGAATTTGAAGCCGCGCTCAAGATCAATCCCGGTTTCGCCGAGGCGCGCCGCCAACTCGAAGCGCTCAGAAACAGCCGCTAGTTCATACGCGATTCCTTTGCACCAAAGCTTGGAGGTTCCCATGTTGCGAACGTTGCTCGTCTTAACGTTCACGTCGTTGGCCTACGCTTGGACTGCGCACGCAGTGGACGAACGAAAGATCGTCGATTTAACTTACCCGTTTAGCGCCGAGACCCATCACTGGCCGACGGCGAAACCGTTTCACTTGGAAAAGGTCGCCGAAGGGCGCGCGCCGGGTGGCTATTGGTATTCCTCTTACAACTACGGCGGCTCGGAACATGTCGGCACGCACTTGGACGCGCCGTTTCATTTTGCCGAAGGCAAGTGGACTACGGAGCAGATACCGCTTGGCCGGCTGATCGGGCCCGGTGTCGTGATCGACATGCGCCGCCAGGCGGAGAAGAACGCGGATTATATGTTGCAAGTGAGCGACATTCGCGGCTGGGAAAAATCCCATGGACGAATGCCACGTGGAACGATCGTGCTGATTCGCTCGGGTTGGGGAAAATTTTGGGGCGATCGCAAAACTTACTTCGGCACCGATGAACCCGGCAACGTGAGCGATCTCCATTTCCCTGGGCTGTCCAAAGATGCCGCCGCGTTTCTCGTCAACCAGCGCAACGTCAAGGCCGTCGGTATTGACACGCCGAGCATCGACCCTGGCCCGTCGAAAGATTTCAGCGCCCACCAGATTCTTGGTGCGGCCAATGTGACTATCTTTGAGAATGTTGCGGCGTTAGACCGCCTGCCGAACAAAGGCTCGACGGTCTATGCGATTCCGATGAAGATCAAAGGGGGCAGCGGCGCGCCGCTGAGAATTTTCGCGATTCTGCCATGACTTTTCCAGCCAGCCCTGCACGGTTCGCGCGTGGCTGCCGGCTGCCTGGCGATTTTGCTTTAATTTGGCAAAACCAATATAGTCTTCACGCCTGTTTAAAGGGGGAACCGTATGACCGGGTGGAAGGTTAATTCCGTATGGCGCATCATAACCAGCTCCTTGACCTGCTCCTTGTTGGGATGTTGGGGGCCAACCCTGGGGCAGGCGGCCGAGATTCAGATGCAAGTTCAGGCAGTGCCGGCTACGTCAAGCTCTCCGTCGCCGACGGGACAATTGCTGACGATCAGCGACGCGGTGCGCATCGGCTTGGAAAATCACCCGAAAATCAAATCCGCCAACGAGAGAATCGGCTCCCAGCAGGCCGTGCTTGGCCAACAGATGTCGGCGTACTATCCAACGGTCAGCTTGACCAATCAATACCGCACCAATCAAACCAGTACCATCGCCAATGAAAAAGCATTCGAAACGTACACCAGCTTGGCCAACTTCAACATGATCCTCTACAACTTCGGCAAACGCGAAGGGACCGTGCAGTCAGCGCGGGACACATTGGACGCGACCAAGCAAGACTACGCGACCACGAGCCAGGACCTCGCGCTGGCGATCAAGCAGGCTTACTACGTTTATTTAGCCACCCAAGCGCTGGTGAAAGTGCGGCAAGAAACGGTGCGCAGCCGCGAATTGCTAGTGCGCCAAGCCAGGGGTTTCTTCGAAGTCGGCACCCGCGCCAAAATCGACGTCGCCAGAGCGGAGGCCAATCTTTTTACCGCGCAAGCCGATCTGATTGCCACCGAAAACGCAGTCAAGATCGCTTGGGTGACGCTGCGCAACGCCATGGGTTCGCCGCGGCTGGCCGAGCAGCCGGTGGCGGAAGATTCGCCCGAGGTCGAGTTCACGATGAACTTAGCCGGCGCGCGCAACGTCGCGTTCGAGATGCGCACAGAGTTAAAAAGCTTTGAAGCGCAACGAAGAGCCTCGGACCAACTGATCGCCACAGCGCGGCGCGGGCATCTGCCGGATCTAAATTTTGATGCCGCTTATGGCAGAAGACATCTCAGCAATGATCCAGACCAAAAAAATACCTTCCCTCTCAGCCCGACCTGGTCCGTAGGTTTGAGCTTCAACATTCCGATCTTCGATGGTTTTCGCACCACCAATCGGGTCGAGGAGACTTTGCACAACTATTACCGGGTCAAGGCCGACGAAGAGGACCGCCGCCAGTTGATTGCGCTGGAGGTCGAGCAGAGTTACCTTAGAGTGGTGGAAACCCAGGAACGTATCAAGGCTACCGAGTCGGCGGCCAAGGCAGCTAAGGAAAATCTCGACCTGGCCCAGGGCCGCTACCAGGTCGGTGTCGGTTCGATCATCGAAGTGACCGACGCCGAGACTCTTTACACTGATGCGCAAACCACATATGTACGGACAGTTTACGAGTACAAAATCGCCGATGCCCAGTTGGCGCGGGCGATGGGCGATAATCGGGTCGGTGTCTTGAAGCCAGGTTCGATCAAGTAGTGCCAGGTAGCTACCCAGAAATGGGCTAAATAGAGGTCTTCGAAATGAAGCGTTCGTTTTGGATCGTTGCCTTAATCATTGTTATCGGCGGGTTCGCCGGCTTTCAGCAATATCAATCCTGGTCACTCAACAAGCCCCAAGGCGATCCCGCTGGCGGCCCCCAGGCAAAAACAGAGCCGGGTTCGGGTGCTGGCCGCGGTCAAGGTCAGGGCCAAGGCCGCGGCACTGCTGGTGGTGGACGGGGACGCGGTGGCGAGACGGTGCCGGTGGTGGTCGTCGCCGCCGTGCAAAAATCTGTCCCCTTGCAGCTGCGCGCGGTCGGCAACGTCGAGGCTTACAATACGGTATCGATTAAGAGCCAAGTTACCGGGGTTCTCCAACAAGCCCATTTCAAGGAAGGCCAGGATGTCAAAAAAGGCCAACTACTTTTCACCGTCGATGCGCGCCCGCTGGAAGCGGCGCTCAAACAAGCGGAAGCCAACTTGGCGCGCGATAGCGCCCAACTCAGGAACATGCGCGAGCAATTGAAGCGCTACGCCGAGCTGGTTGAGAAACAGTACGTGTCGCGCGAACAGTTCGACCAAATTAAGACCAATGCCGATGCCGCCGAATCTGTCGTAGACGCGGACAAAGCCGCCGTCGAAAATGCCAGGGTACAGCTCAGTTACTGCTATATCTATGCGCCCGTCGATGGTCGAGTCGGCAGTCTGTTGATCAACGAAGGGAATTTGATTCGACTGAACGACGGTGCCCCGCTGGTGGTGATCAACCAGATTAACCCGATCAATGTAACCTTCGCCGTGCCCGAACAGAATTTGGCGGCTCTCAAACGACATATGGCCGGGGGCAGGTTAAAGGTCGACGCGCGATTTCAATCCGATGAAGGCCGGCCGGAACAAGGCGCCCTATCCTTTGTCGATAACGCCGTTGACCGATCCACGGGGACGGTCAAGTTAAAGGCTGAATTCGCAAATAGAGAAAGGCGGCTGTGGCCTGGTCAATTTGTCAACGTAGCGCTGACCTTAACGACGCAAGAGGACGTCGTGGTCATTCCCTCGGAAGCGGTCCAAGTCGGTCAGGAAGGCCAGTATGTTTTCGTGGTCAAAGAAGACAAGCGCGTCGAAGTTAGACCGGTGACGATTGGCAGCACAAATGAAGGTGAAGTGATCATCGCCAATGGCCTCGCCGTCGGTGAACAGGTCGTGCGCGAAGGCCAGTTTTTGCTTGGCCCGGAATCGCGCGTGGACATCAAGGATCAAAAAAACGCAGCGGAGAAATTTACGGAAGAGGGGAAGAGAGGCCGCGCTGATAGAGGCAAGAGAGACAGATCTAAGGCGGAAGAAAAACGAGGTGCATCATGAACATCTCCGGACTGTTCATACGCCGGCCGGTTACCACCACGCTGATAATGGTCGGGATCCTGATCTTCGGTGTCTTGGGATACAAGTCGCTGCCGGTAAGCGACCTTCCCACGGTGGACTTTCCGACCATTACCGTCAATGCAAACCTGGCGGGGGCGAGTGCCGAAACGATGGCGTCGGGGGTAGCGACGCCGCTTGAGAAAAATTTCTCGACCATTGCCGGCCTCGATTCCATGAGCTCGACAAGCAGTTTGGGGCGGACGCAAATCACCCTGCAGTTTAGTTTGAGCCGAAACGTCGATGCCGCGGCTCAAGACGTTCAGGCGATGATCGCCCGTTCGGCTCGCGATCTGCCTCCCAATATGCCAACCCCCCCATCCTATCGGAAGGTCAATCCGGCGAACAATTCCATCCTGTTGCTGGCATTGACGTCGCCAACGCTGCCTTTGTCGACCGTCGATGAATTTGCCCAGACGATCTTAGCGCAGCGGATCTCGATGGTGAGCGGCGTCGCCCAGGTCGATGTTATCGGGTCGCAAAAATACGCGGTCCGGATTCAGCTCGATCCCAACCAGTTGGCGGCCCGGCAGGTGGGCATCGACGACGTCGTCAACGCGATCCAACGCGGCAACGTGGACCTGCCCGTGGGAACGTTGAATGCCCCTTCCCGTGCCTACACTTTGGTTTCAGATGCCCAGCTCACTAACGCGGAAGCCTATCGCCCAATGGTGGTCACCTATCGCAACGGCGCGCCAGTGCGCATACAGGATATCGGCAAGGCCCTCGATAGTGTGGAGAACACCCGAGTCGGGAGCTGGTTCAAGGATAAAAGGGCCGTCATCCTGGGAATACAGCGGCAACCGGGTGCCAACGTCGTCGAAGTCGTCGATGCCGTCAAGGATATTCTCCCGGGTTTGCGTGCGCAAATTCCGCAATCCATCAACTTGGAGGTCTTTTTTGACCGCACCCAGTCGATTCGGGAATCGGTGCATGACGTGCAATTGACCATGATTGGAACGGTCGTTCTAGTCATCCTCGTGATCTTCCTATTCTTGCGCAATGTGTCCGCCACGATCATTCCCAGCTTGGCCCTTCCGATGTCGATCGTCGGCACCTTTGCCGTGATGTATCTGCTCGACTACAGCCTGGACAACCTGTCGCTGATGGCGCTGACCCTGGCAGTTGGTTTCGTCGTGGACGACGCCATCGTCGTTCTTGAAAACATCGTCCGTCATATGGAGCTGGGAGAGAAACCCTACGAAGCCGCGGTTAAAGGCGCCCAGGAAATCGGCTTTACGATTGTCACGATGACGATCTCGCTGGTGAGCGTTTTTATCCCGGTGCTATTTATGAGCGGGATGCTCGGCCGGATACTGCGGGAATTCTCCGTCACCATCTGCGTCGCAATTCTGGTTTCTGGGTTTATCTCGCTAAGTCTCACTCCCATGCTTGCCAGCCGCTATCTCCGTCCGCCGCACAATCAGAAGCATGGTTGGTTGTATCATTTCCTCGGGCGCTGTTTGGACGCGATGAATAAAGCCTATGAGGTGAGCCTGGCGTGGGTAATGCGCCACCACGTCACGACGATGGTGGCCTCGCTGCTGGTATTGGTTGCCACTGTTTTTATGTTCACCTTGGTGCCCAAAGGATTTATTCCGAGCGAGGATACCGGCCAGGTGCTGATCAACACCGAAGCCGCGCAGGGCGTCGCCTATGAACAAATGGTACGGTACCAACAACAACTGGCCGCGATCGTCGCCAAGGATCCCAACGTCGAGTCTTTCTTCTCCAGCGTTGGCGTCGGTGGCGTCGGCTTGACCGGCAACACAGGCCGTATCTTTATGAAACTCAAGCCGCGCTCAGAGCGACCCGTGGTCTGCTCCGAGGGCTCTTGGATTAAATCCTGTCGCCCGCTCACCGCCGACCAGTTGATTCGGGATTTGCGACCCAAGTTGGCGCAGGTGCCGGGGATCCGCGTTTCTTTGCAAAATCCGCCGGTAATCCGGGTGGGCGGAAGACTAAGTCGAAGTCTCTACCAATTTACGCTGCAAAGTCCGGACGCAGCGGAACTTTACCGTAACGCCGCATTATTCGAAGCGAGAATCAGAGCGCTGCCAGATTTTCGCGATGTCGGCAGCGACTTGCAGCTGAAAAATCCTCAGTTGCAGATCGTGATTGACCGCGACAAGATGGCCACCATGGGAATCACGGCTCAGGGAATATCGCCGCGGCAGGTCGAAGAGGCTTTCTGGAACGCTTATGCGACGCGGCAAATCTCGACGATCAATACGCCCAACAACCAATACCAGGTGATTTTAGAGCTCGATCCGCGGTTTCAAAACGACCCGTCGGCGCTATCGATGCTCTATATACGCTCGACAACTGGCCAAGCTGCGACGGCCCAGCCGATGGTACCGTTAGGGACCCTGGCGACTCTCAAGTATACCGCCGGACCGCTAACGGTTAATCACTCGGGCCAGCTTCCTTCGGTGACTTTGTCTTTCAATTTGCGTGAGGGAGTGTCGTTAGGAGTCGCGGTGGAGACGATTAACAAGTTGGCGCGCGATACCTTGCCAGGCACCATCAGTACGAATTTCCAAGGGACGGCTCAGGAATTTCAATCGTCCCTCAAGAGCTTATGGGTTCTCTTAGCTCTCGCGGTGTTCGTTGTCTACTTGGTCTTGGGGATTCTCTACGAGAGCTTTATTCATCCACTAACGATACTTTCCGGTCTACCGTCCGCCGGTCTCGGCGCACTTATCGCACTTTATCTTTTCAATATGGACCTGAGTATTTATGCCTTCGTCGGATTGATCATGCTGATCGGCATCGTCAAGAAAAACGCCATCATGATGATCGACTTCGCCCTGGAAGCCCAGCGTAATGAAAAGAAACACCCGGCTCAGGCGATTTACGAAGGCGCTCTAGTACGCTTCCGGCCGATTATGATGACCACCATGGCGGCGATTATGGGAGCCGTACCGATCGCCATCGGTTGGGGCGCAGGAGCTGAGGCGCGCCAGCCTCTAGGTGTCGCCGTTGTCGGCGGACTGATCATTTCGCAACTCTTGACGTTGTATATCACGCCGGTCGTGTATCTCTATCTTGAGAAGTGCCAGGAATTGCTCGGCGGGCTGTCGGTAAGAATGCGCGGCAAGGCGACACCGCAAACCGCCGCTCCGGGCGCCGCTAAACTTTCGTAACGTTTTGCCTGAACGGCAAGGCGCAGAAGCAACGATCGGGCTACCGTGCAAATCAGGCGGTAGCCCGATTTTTTTGTCGTTTTGAGTTCACTAAGAACTGATTCCGGATCATTTAACCTAAACCTAACCAACCGCAAAATGACACGCTTTTGCTGGGAGCTTTTCTTGGTGCTGGCTTTGGCAATTTTGACCGTCTGGCTGGGAACGGGCGGGAACTTGCCCAACTGGCTGTCTGGCGAGCGGGAAATTGCCGTTCGTGTCGCGCGAGTAACCAAGCAAGCCATGCCGGAGACGGTTCGCATGAGCGGAGTGCTCATGCCGGTCAACGAGGTCCACGCGGTGTCCCAGTTGGCCGGTCGAATCACTGAATTACGGCTCAAAGTCGGCGACTCGGTACGAGCCGGCGCCGTGGTGGCGACGATCCATGCGAGCGATATCGCAGAGCGTCAAAACGAGCTTGAAGCCGCGCTCCGAGCGGCGCGGAAGGATTTGGGCGCGAAAGAGCGCCAGCTCACGAGCGCGGAAAAATTCGCCGCGCACAGGCGCGACCTATTCAAGCAAGATCTGATCGCGCGGCACGATGTGGAACAGGCCCTGGCGGCGCTGCAAACCGCGCGAGCGGAAGCCGAGCTGGCGCAGGCCCATCTAGCACAACAGGAAGCGATGTTGGGGCAGGCACTGAAGATTCAAGGTCTCGGCCAAGTCACCGCGCCGAGCGCCGGCGTGGTGAGCCGCCGTTGGGCGGAGCCTGGTGGGGTCGTCGCCGCGTCGAGTCCGGTGCTTAGCATCGCTAGCGGTAACTTGATGAAGTTTATCGGCCGCGTCACCGGCGTAAATGCCGGTATGCTGCGCGAAGGTTTGATCGCGGTTGTCTTGGCGGGTGAGAGTGTCGACGGAATCGTCTCACGCGTAATCTCCAGCGGTGAGAAAATTGACTTGATCGCCGAAGTTGAGATCCAACTCAAAGCCGAGGTGGCAAGATTGCGCTTCGGCATGGCCGCGGAAGCAGTGATTGAGCTAGATCGCGCCAACGAGACTCTCCGCGTCCCCCAGAGCGCGATCATCGAGAGCGCGGGAAAACATTTTCTTTACAAACTTGGCGAAGGGCACGCACTGCGCCAAGAGGTTAGGCTTGGCGCGAGGGAGGGCGAGGAAGTAGTCGTTGAGCAGGGGGTGAGTGCAAGCGACCTGGTGATCGTGGACAATCTGCAGTCGCTCAAGCCGGGCAGCCGAATACGGGCGGTGGTTGGCGCGCCGGAGGGCGATACCGCGCCCGCAAAGTAGCTTGGTTGGTTCTCTTCGATGTATCGGCACAGAGTTGCTAGCGCGGCGAAGCCGCAACCGAAACTCGGAATATCTCCCGCAAAGACGCCAAGGCCGCAAGGGTCAGAAAAGTGGTTGCCTTCTCGCTAGTGTCTTTTATGTGCCGTCTGTGCCGCGCTGGAGAGTTTTGCGATTCCGTGATCCGACAGGCAGCTACCAGCTAAATGGATTGAGTGCCTTACCGATGCTTTCCATGTCCTGGCGCATTTGATCGAAAACCCCTTTGGGCTCGTCAGATTGGCTGATCGAGGAGGTTTTCGCTTGCACCGATTTGGCTACGCTGGCCGCGGATGGTGTTTGTACAGGACCCTTAACCAGTACGCGATTTGGCGCTTCTCGAACGGTATCCCCTGATTCCGGTTTGCTTTCCGGCTTTTTTACATCGCTGGTTACGATTGGGCTGGAGCCAGGTTTTTCCTGGGTCGCAACTTCGTTAGGATTGAGAAAAAGCGGCCCTTTTTCTAGCGCGAGTTTGGGTTCGAGCTCGACGCTTTTGACCTGCGGTCTTTGCGCGGCGGCGGCCTTTAATTCCTCAGCCGTCGGCGGCCGGTCAAACTTTCCCGGTTCCACTCCCTGGGATTTGAGTTTTTGATCGATGCTGCTGAGAACGCCACTGGTTTGCACATTTTGTGGTGAATTATTCTGCGCTTTTTCTTTCGCCAGCGCAGCCTGATTCGCGGCGAAATCGCGGAACGCCGCCGCGGCCTCGGGCGGGGGCGGCAGCTCAGTGGCGCTCTGGCCGGTCTTTTGCAAATTGCCGTCGATGGAGCTCAATAGCGCCGCCGTATCGACAACCGGAGCTGGCTTCACTTCTTCCTTGGGCAAGTTGGCCGCTGGCGGCTTGCTGGCGGCTTGCCTGGCTGTGTCATCAATGCCTTTTTGTTTAAGCGATTCGTCGACTTGACTGATGACTGCGGCGGAGTTCGCCGCGCTGCTCTGCGCGACTTTTTTCGTCTCTTTGTTGCCGAAAGGCCACAGCGATGAGAAGAATCCATCGCTTTCTTGTTTTTGAGCTTGCTGCTGCTTGGTTATGATCTCTAAGCCGCTTTCAGGCTTCTTTACTTCACTCTTGCCGTTGTCCGTTTTGTTGTCGCTATCGGAAGAGGAGAACGGGTTTAGTTTGTTGGCGACCCGGCGGAAGAACCCTTTCTCATCACCGGGCTCTTCGTTCACCACTTCTTTCTTGGCAATCAAATTTAGATCCTTAAGCTTCGCCAGCGCGGGATCTTCTTTGACTTCAGGCGCGGCGCCGGAGCCCGGCCTGCGGTCCCGCCGCAACACCAGTTCCAACGGATCGCGGTTCTCTTTCTCGACGATCGCCAGCTGAGTTCTGGCCTCGGCCGCGAACTTGCTCTGGGGATAATGCCGCAGGAGCGCTTCGTAAGCGAGCGCCGCGCGCACTGGATTTTTTTCCAAGCGATAGCTTTCGCCCAAGTAAAATAGGCTCTTCACCGCCGTTGGCGTGGATCGATATTTTCGGACGATCTCTTCGAATCGGTCCCGCGCGGCGGAAAATTTTTCCTGCTGCAAGTAGAAATTCGCGATGTTGAATTCATGCTCGGCGAGGTATTCGAGGGTCTTGGCGAGTTTCGCTCGAGCCTCCGCAGCCTGCGGCGAATTCGGGTAGTTGGTTAGGACATTTTCAAAATAAGTTTTGGCGATCTCGGTGTTCTTCTGGTCCCGATCGATGGCGGTAAACTGGTCGAAGTGCGCCTGGCCCAGCCGTAAGATAACAAACGGAATATTTTCATTGGTCGGGTGCATCGATTGGAATTCTTTGAAGCCATTGACCGCTTCCGGATATTGTTGATTCTGATAGTAGGCGTCCGCCATCTTGAGCTCGACTTCAGTCATCAGCGGAGTGAACGGATGATCGGTTCTTATCTTGGAAAAGTTATCGAGCGCGCGCGAAAATTTTTTCTCGTTAAACGCGCGCGTGCCCTCCTCGAACAGCGCTTCGGCGGTGGGATCCGCCTTGGGCGCGGAGCTGAACCAAGGAACCGATGGCAGCGAAACGGACGAACAGCCGGCGGCGCCGACTAGCATCACCATAAGCCCGACAGGAAGGCGAAGTTTCATACGATTGTCCTCTAATTAGCTTGGTTTATAAGCATCTTACACGGAGATCGGCTTGAGTCAATGAATCCCGCGGGGTAAATCCAGGCCCTCCTTGGGCTATTCCCGCGGCGCTGCGGTGAACGCTCCGGATCTTGATTCACCGCGGCCACAGAGAGTTCGCAGTGATCGAATTTTTTTTCATGAGAAACTCTTTCTTCTGGGCCCGCCGTGGTGAGTTATCCGATTCCGTAGTCGACAATTCATCAGAATACCTATTTTTGGTGAGCTCATGGCGCCGGGAGAACCCGTAGCTTCATTTCGGTCTGATTTGAGCGCAGCACGAACGGCCATACCGGCGGGAAGGCGAGATAGGCCGTGGTCTCGAGAAAAGAATAAACAAGGTCGCCGGGAGGTCCTTTGTCGTCATGAATGACGACTCTGTATTCTCCCGGTGCAAGGTTAGGGATCTTGAACTGAAGAATTTTGTCCTCAATCCAAACTAAATCTTCGCCGCGGGTATCCTGGCGGGCTGGGTCGGCGGAAAGTAGCTTTAACTGCGGCCAATCCATCATCACGTTGCCGATCTCGACCCTCGGCCACCCGACAAGATATTCCATCGATAGGCTAACGATACTGCCGGGTCGCCCCTCGAGAGGACTCATTTGAGTGACGCGGGGGGCACAACTCGCAAACCAAGGAACGAGTAGCGTTAGACCCGTGAGAAATAGCTCAGGTCTAGGGATACGAATTCTTCGGAATGGATTCATAAGTAATTTAAATGGATCGCACAATCGGCTCGCATTGCCAAGTGGTGCTGACGCGTCTAGGTGGTTTGAAGCCAATTTAATCAGACGGAGGTCGGCGCCAAAAAGTTCGGCAACTTAGCAACTGGTGACGTGCGACGTAATCCGTAAGTTTTCTTAAATTAATAACTTTAATGCTAGTGTAGTGTCCCATAATTAACTTGACTTATATCTACGACGAAAGCTATCTTATGCGACATGAAAATAGCGCCTCCTATCCTGTTGTCCCCGGAAGAACGTGCGGTGTTGCGCACATGGACTCATGGAAGAAGTTTGCCGTTGAGATTGATTCAACGTGCGCAAATCGTCGCGATGGCGGCGCAGGGAGTCCCAAGCCAGGACA
>Ga0208454_1000252_pt1 | contig 36515 bp, 62 predicted proteins | sample EasRivMeERMZT100_FD_187530 | JGI IMG/M metagenome (GOLD analysis project Ga0208454, IMG submission 187530) | Soil microbial communities from meander-bound floodplain in the East River, Colorado, USA - East River MetaG ERMZT100 (SPAdes) (version 2) | ecosystem: Environmental > Terrestrial > Soil...
GTCTCCTGGCCAGGGCCTCGACTTTCGATCCCCCCCTACCCCTCAAGCGTGCGGCTCGGCCGTCGCGCGCGTCTCCTCCTCGATCACGACGCGCGTGCTCGCGGTGAGATAGATCGGCTCGGCCGTCGAGCGCGGGGCGACGACGATCGGCGCGCCGTCGCGCAGCCACGAGCCGTCCTCTTGGCGCTGCTCGACGTAGATCAGCGCGTCATGGATCGAGTTGTCGGGGGCGGCAATCACCAGCTTGGTCGTCATCGCTAGTCTCTCCTTCAACAGAAGCTTGCAATGCTTAATTTGATCGGCGAGCGGGTTTGGGCGGTTGAGTTGTTCAGAGGTGAAAATCATCTCATCGGTCCAGATCATCGCGCGTTCCAATGGTGCTTGGGGTCGAGCGGGCGGCCGTTGCGATCGAAGCCGCCGCGCTTGACCGGGCGGCCGAAGCCGCCGTCGCGCTGCACGGTCTTGCGATTGTGGCAAGGCGCGCAACGCGGGCGCCAGTTGCGCCGGTTCCAGAACAGCGAGAGGTCGCCCTTGTGCGGCACATGGTGGTCGACGACCGTCGCGATGTTGGGACAGCCCGGCGTCGAGCAGCGCGGATATGCGTCGAGGAACTCACGCCGCGCGCGCTGCCACTTCTTGCCGTAGCCCCGCGTGGCTGCACTGAGGCGCGTGCCGCTCATAGCACCCACGGACGCACGAGGGGCACGCGCGGCTCGCCGAACAGGCCGAGCAGCACCGCCACCACGAACACCGCGATGAGCAGCGCCACAACCCAGTCGTCGCGGATCATCGGGGCGCTATCCGATAGCGCCGGCTCGACCGCTGCCGATGCGCGGTGTAGGATCATGTTTCGGGGTTCGAAGGCGTGGCGCCATTCGCGCGCCCTGCCGATCGTGTCACAGATGATGCCCTTTTTCCGTCGATCTGTTGCGTGGTTTTTTGTTGCGCCATCACGCGCGCATAAGCCTTTGATTGGGCGTAAGAACACATGCGGTGCAGCGCAATGATCCATTGCCGCCACAGCGCATGCCTGCCGCGGCCGAGCTGGTGCTCGATGCGTTTCCAGCGCACGCCATAGGCGCGCATCCACACCAGCAAGCGGTTATCGGGATCGAGGGCGGCAGCCACGCAGCGCAGCACCAGGTCGAGCCGATCGATCGCGGCCGCACTCGGCGGCGCCACCGAGGGCCGCGCGCGATGCCAGCCATAGCCCTCGTGGACCTGGCGCAGCGGGATCGGCATGGCCGAGCGGAACGCGCTCGGCCCTTCCTCGGGCTGCGTGCACTGGATGCGCCATAGCGTGTCGACGGCTTCCTCGAGCAGCTCGGCCATGCGCACCTCGGTCAGGCCGAAGCGCGCGCGCCTATCGTGGATCATCGCGCGCACCGAGCGGTTCCCTCCAGGAGCGCGCTTGAGGCATCGCCCCTACCCCGGAAGCCCCCTCGGGCTCAGACCCCCCCTTATCAGCCTTTTGCGCTCTGGAAAGTGGCGGAAAACTGCGGGTGTCGAACCAGGCATTCAGCCGGGCAGCCCACATCGAGAAGTACCGGTCCCACCCGCGGATGGTGGCCAGGGCTTCCGGCCGACATTGGGGGGCCAGAGCGGCGATGCGCGCGAGCAGGTAATCGCGCTCGACGTGGAACTCGCGCTCATGCCACCGGTGACCCTCGCGACGCTCCAGGATCCACTGCCGGGCGTCGTTCGTGAGGCGCCAGCGGTCGTCGAGCCGGATGTCGAGCGGCGGATCGATCGTGGCGCTGTCGTAGCCATAGGGTCTGGTGATCACGGCACAGCCTCCTGGGCGCTATCGGATAGCGCCTGGTCGGCGCGCCGCCGCTGGCGCACGATCACGACGCACTCGCGGTGCACGTAGCTGCCGGTGTCACCAGAGGCCGGCTCGGGCATGCCGCCCACCCAGCGCACCGGCCCGCCGCCGCGGCCGCCGCAGATCGCGCAGAAGCGCGCGAGCTCGCGCTTGGCGTGCGGGTCGTCGTACTTCACGCGCGCGCCTCCTCGGGCTGGGGCTCGAGCGTCGCGGCGCGGTGCTCGTCGGCGAGGTGGCGGAGCTTGTCGCTCATGCCGGCGCTGGGCTGGTGCGTCATGCCGCGCAATACAGCCCCCTTGCGCGCGAAGGCTTCGAGATTGGCGCGGATCTCGACCATCGCCTGCGCCTGCAGGACATCGTCGCGCGGCGGCTCGCGCTTCGGGTCGAACGGCTCGCCGTGCTTCCATTGGTCGTAAAGCCGGTAAACCCCGTCCTCGTTCTGCGCCTGCTTGAGTACAGCCGCGGCCTCGTCGTCGCCCATCCAGACGCGCATGCGCCTCCACCACCCGAGACGAGTAAGGAACAACTGGCCGTTGCATGGATCGCTCGCGTCGTAGAGCGCATGGCGAGTGCCGGTCGTTTCCCGGTTCGCGGGCTGCAGAGCGATCTCGGCCGGCTTGGGTGGAACCGCGTGCGTCCAGCGCACCAAGGTCGCGCGCAGCGTCGCCTCGAGCTGCTCGCTCGAGAGGCCCACCAACACGTAGCGGTACTCGGGCTCCCACGCGAGGATTTGCTCGGCATGGCGAGGGAAGCGGCGAGCGAGCCCGCCCACGAACTCGGCGGTGTTCATGCGCGGCCCTCGATCTCGCGCGCGATGCGCTCGGCGTCGCTGAGCTTCGGCGGCGGCGCCTCGTCGTTCCAGCAGTCGCCCTCGAGCCAGCGCTGCGCGGACTTCGTGAACTTGGGATCTTGGTCTTCGCGGCTCAACGCATAGCGCTGAGCGCCGGCGAGAATCACCTCGTGCGAGGCGCGATTGCAGGCGTCGGCATAGGCACGCAGCCCGTCTTTTCGTCCGGTTTTCAGCGGGTAAGCGGTCCAGAACTCCCAGAAACCGCCGGCGCTCGGGTTCGGGTTCGGGTTCGGGGGCGAGCTCTCGCGCGGCAGCGAATCATGTGTCTCACCATTGAGACTTACTTCTCCCTGTCCCTTCAATTCTCCCTGTCCCTGTCTATTAAGAGGGTTTTCTCGGGGGACATGGTCATTTGTCCCCGGGGACAAATCTCGTTGTCCCTTCTTTTTCTCGCGCCACTTCTCGCGCCGTTCCTCGCTCTCCCGCTTCGATGTCCACTGAGACAGAACTACCTCGGCTACCACCTTGTGGTAGAGACGCCCATCGTTGCACTTGAACCATCCCCTAAGCGCCCCTTCCCTGATCTTCTGCCACGTCTTCACGTCGCGCCCGAGTTCGGCGAGCCGGCAAAGGTCGATGTCGTCGTCGGGCAGGCTGCCGGCGGGCACCTGGTCCTGGCTCCTGAGCCACAGCGTGACGCCGGCGCGCCATTCGGCGTCGGTCGCGCGCGAGTGGAAGGCCGAGCCGAACAGCCGCGCGCGATAGATTGGCGTGAAGGCGAAGTCCTTCAGGTCGGCGTCGGCAGGGACCAGCGGCGCGGGAAGATCGGTCATGAGCCGGCCACCTTCCTGTTCTCGTTAGCCGCGGCTGCCACCATGCGATCGTGCGCCTCGATCGCATATTCCATGAGCCCGACCTCGACGGCATCGGCGACGGTCGGTCTTGAGCGGTCGCGGTTGGCGAAAACGGCGGCGGCCATATCGCGATAGCGCCGCTGATAGTCGAGCCATAGGGACCAGAAGTCCGGCTGCTGGCGCAGTTGAACCACGCTCATGCTGCGGCGACCCTCTCCTGCCCGCGCGCGACCTCGAGCAGCGGCGCGCCGATCTCTTCGATCAGGACCACGGCGCGCGGGTTGCGGCGGTCGATGGCGTGCACGACGTGGAGCTCGCGACACTGCCGGTCGTTCCGATAGACGCGACCGGCCAGGCAATCGAGGATCAGCGACGGGTCAAGGTCGGGTCGCTCGCTCGCATAGAAGATCTGCATGTGCACGCGCAGCCGGCCGCCGAGCAGCGGCGAGAGGATAGGCACCTGCTTGGCGACGGCCTTCACGTAGGCGCGCGCCTCGGGCGACTTGATGAGCGAGTAGCGCCCGCCGATCTTGACGATCTGCGAGCGGTTGGACTTGCTCACCGTCTGCCCGAGGATTGTTCCCGCCCAGAATCGCATGGCTCAGTCGCCTGCGTGCGCCGGCGCGGTCTCCGTCGAGCCGGCCATCTTGGCGACGTTGTGGCGCTGTCCGCCCACCCAACCGCTATCCCATTTCAGGTTCTCGGGGCTGCCCTCGCCATAGGGGTTCGCCTCGCGGTTCCTGCCGGCGAGGCCTGCGTCGAGCCCCTCCTGGTTGGCCTGCGCGAGCGACTCCGGCGTCGCGATCGGCCCCTTCGCGGCGGCGCGCACGCTCGCCTCGCTGGCGTCGCGCTCGTTCGCCTGACGCGCGGCCTCGACCGCGTCCGCCATGCCGAGCAGGTTGCGATAGGTAAGGTAGTCCTCGAGGTCCATCTGGGCGTCGAGCGGGTCCTCGCGCAGGTCCTTGCGCGCGCGCTTGAGAGCGGCGCAGTTGAAGCCCTCTTCCTTGAGCTTCTTCCACTCGGCGCGCAGCTTGCCGCGCGCGGTCTCGAGCGTGCCCTCGATGCGGTTGAGGCGCTCGTGCGCCGCGGCGACCTCTTTGCCTGTCCGGCGCCGATTGTCGCCTACCGCCTCACGCCGCTCCTCGCGCGCTTCTTCGGCGGCCACCTGATCGCCCGCTTCGGCGCGTCCGATCGCATTCCGCTTCTTTGCCATGGGTCAGCCTCCTGTCGTCTGTGCGGGCTTGCGGCGCGCGAGGCCGCGGCACTCGCCGCGCGCAATGCGCAGCAGCGCGAGCACCATCAGGAAGTCGCGCTGTACCTCGACCGACTTGCCGAGCACTTCCTGCGGATAGCGGCCAGCCTCGACCATCAGCTCGTGTTCGATGCGCTGGCACGCGGCGATCTCGTCGGACGTGAGGGAAAACCGCCGCCCGGCAGTCCGGCCTGCGCCTTCCACCATTGGGCGCGGTCCTGCAGCCGCGCCGCCTTGTGCAGGCAGCGCCACATCCTCCACCGCGCGAACCGCTGCCACAGGGGCAGCAAGAGTGCTTTCATCCGGGCGCGCCCCCATTTCACTCCCCTGCGTTTTCGAGATCGCGCTGATCGCGGCGCAAGACGGCCTGCACCAGGTTCACGAGCGCCGCTTCGGTGCTGGGATCGAGCGCCGCGTCCATCTGGACGAACCGCCGCCACTCGGCGGCGAGCTCGGGCTTGATCGCGCAGAGCTTCGCGAAGTAGGTCAGCGACAGCGCGTTCTTGCCCTGAAGCCAGTTCCGGGCCGCGTCGGTGTTGGAGCCGGCATCCTTGGCCAGTCGCTTCGCGTCGCCGCCGTAGAGATGGCGCAGCGTCGACGCACACCACGACGTGACGCCCTCGGTGCTATAGGCGGCTGCGGCGCTCACGGGTTTTCTCCCGGCCGCGCCATGAAGTTTTCGCCGCCCTTCGTCTGTGTCATCGCGCATCGCTGCACCCCAATGTGGTTGGGATGCAGCGAGACCCGATGACGAAGAACAGCAATGGCCATACTGAGCAGCCTCCGGGCGTTCCCAGCGATCGCGGTGCTTTCCAGGGCGATGCGATCGAGGGAAGCCCGAGTGCTGCGGAGAGCGAACTCGTCGGACGAAAGGATGCGGCCCGGCACCGCCCAGAGCGGATCGGCCGGGTACTGCGGCGCGTGCTGGCGCGGCTCCAGCCGCGTGACTAGCGCCATCATGGGCACGAGACGGAGGGGCGCGGCGGCGGGCATCAGGCGGCGTCCCGCTCCGCACGCTGCAGCGCTTCGGCCAGCGTCATCTCCGGATGCCGGCGCATGATCGGGCGCACGAAGTTGAGCAGCACCTGCTGCGCGTCGGCGCTCGCGATGTCCGCCTCGATTTGCCGCCGCAGCATCGCAAGGTGCGCTTCGAGGTCCGCGAGTGTCGCGAAGCGCAGCGCTACCCATTCAACCCGCTCGTCATCACTATCGGCGACCGGCACGGTGATTGCCGATGGCAGCTTCAGATGCCGGATCGGCAGCGGCAGATCCGGGAGCCTGAGCTGGCGCTCATCGTCCGGCGTCCACCCTCTCCCCATCATCTTTCGCGCCCAGGCGCCAATGGCCTCGCGCATCATCGCGCTGGCGGCGGCGGCGCAGAGGTCCGGGAAGCGCGCCATCACGCACTCGGTCACGACCTCCCTGTCGGCCCGACCACGCTCGAGCTGTTCGCCGAGACAGACGCGGACCGCGTCAACGAGCTGCGCGCGCGCGCTCTTTTCCATGGTGCCATTCCTTGGCGAAGTCGTTGAGCCACGCGAACGCGGCGGCGAGGTGCTGCTCGACGGTCTCGCGCTCGAAATCAGGGATCGCGCCGACATAGGCGGCGGGGGCAGTGGGCATCTCGGCAAGGGTCTGGAGCGCGCGCTCGAATTGCAGGCGCACGCGATCGGCTTCTTGCCGGCGCCTCTGCTCGGCGGGATCGATGTCGGTGTAGAACTTGCCGTCCGACGCGGCGACCGCGACGCCCTCGGCTTTCGCGCGCGCCCTGGCGACGGCCGGCGTCGGCAACTGGATGACCTTGCGCTGCTCCTCGTGCGGCTTCCGCGCGATCTTGGCGGCGGCATTGAGCGACAGCTCGCCGTCGATGACCTTGCTGATCAGCTGGGCGACGCCGCGCTTTGCTACGGTGGCGGCGCGGTCGACGGACCGCTCGCTGACATTCAGAAGCTGCGCTGCCTGCGCCTGAGAAATAGCGCCAATTGGCGCCTTTTCAGATGGCCGTCCGACCTTCAGCGTCGCAATCTTCGCCGCGACCATGGCGCGCTGGCTCTCATCGAGATGCCGGCGGCGGAGGTTCATCGACACCACGAACGCCGGCAGCTCGGCATCGTCGCCATCGAAGATGCGCGTCGGCGGATCGTCGATCTCGAGCAGCCGACACGCGCGATAGCGGTTGCGGCCGTCGACGATGCGGCCGTCCCGATGCACGACGATCGGCTCGCGCAGCCCATTCGCCTCAATGTCGCGCGCGAGATCCGCCAACTCATGTGCGCCCATCAGCGGAAATATCTCCGCCAAAGGATGCGCCGTTCCGGCGGCGCTCACGGCTCGTCGTCCGCGAAATCGCTGAGCTTCGGAATGGCGCTCTCGCGGAACCGAATCGAGGTGCCGACCTGGCTGAGCATCGCGTGCGGCAGGCGGCCGTCCGCGTCGCGAGCGGCGTCGTCGCGGGCGATGAGCGCAGCGCGCTCGGCGGCGGTGGTCGTGCGCGGCACGCCGCCGCAGCGGATGGGGCGGTCGGGCACGCTCGGGCCGAGGCGCCGCCAGGTGGCGCGGATCTTCGCGCGGGCGACGTCGCGCATGTCAGCGCAGCTCCATGAGCGCCCGGCCGGACTCGCGCCCGACCGGGCCCGCCCCTACCATCGGCAGTTTCAAGGCTGCACCAATGGAGAGCGGAGTGGACAAAGAGATCAAGCTGAACCCCCTCGTCGGCTGGGAGATCGGGTCGCTCCCCGGCGCGAACGTGATGGTGGCCCTGCAGTACGTGACGTCGGAGGGGGAGCTGTTGGCGAAGACCCCGCACTCACTGCGGCTCGCGATGAGCGCCGCTCAGTGCGACCAGCTTGCCGAAACGCTACGGCGGAAAGCGGTAGAAGCTCGCGAACGCGAAAAGCGCGAGTCCGGACATGCTTGATCGCGCTGGGCGCAACTAAGAACACCCGCGCCACCTCGGCCAGGCGGAAGCGGCGCTTGTCTCGCGGCGGCGGCGGCGCCGGCGGCTCGGCCCAGAGGATGCGCGCGCTCATGCGGCGGCGTCCGCCGGCTGCGCGGCCGCAGGGTCGGGCGGGGGGTCGAAGAAATCGGCGGGGGTGAGATCGATGCCGCGCTCGCGGGCGGCGCTGAGAAGGGCCCGCTGATGTCGCGTCGGAATCTGCCCGTCGCTGCCGCCGCGCTCGCGTGGGTAGCCCCAACGGTGAACGGTGCTGACATCGAGCCCCAAGAGCCCCGCGACGGCCCTAGGGCCGCCGAATTTCGAGACGATGCGTTCGGCGCTGGTATTCATGGCTGCGGATATTGCGATATCCGCAATTTAAACGCAAGGCCGCGATTGCGTTCTTATCAATGGCCGGTCGTTGCGGTTTCCGCAAATCTCCGGGGCATGAGTGTTGATTGGATAAAGCAGGGCCTGGAGCGAACCGGCAGAAACCAGGTGCAGCTCGCCGAGCTCCTCGGGCTTGACCCTGCGGCCGTGTCACGCCTGCTCAAGGGGCGGCGGCAACTCAAGGCCACCGAGGCCGACACGATTCGAAAATGGCTCGAGACGGCCACCGAGCCAGAGCCCGCCGGCCCGCCGGCCGGGATGAAGCCGGCGCCCCCCCGCCTTCCCGACAACCCGCCCCCTGACGCGGTGATCCCCGGCGCCCGCCCACTGCGCGGTGGCCCGCGGTCCCTGCCCATCTACGGTGCCGGCCAATCCGGCCCCGAGGGCTTCCTCAACATCGAGCCCCAGGACGCGATCGACTGGACCTGGATGCCGGCCGAGCTGCAGGACGTGCGCGGCGCGTTCGCGCTCTACGTCGACGGCGACAGCATGACCGACGCCGGGCTGCCCGCAGGCACGCTGGTCCACGTCCATCCGCACCGCCGGCCCAGGACCGGCCAGAACTGCGTCATCGTCCTGCGCTCGAGCGGCGTGTTCATCAAGCGCTACGTCGGCCAGCGTGGCGGCAAGCTCGTCTACGAGCAATCGAACCCCAAGAAAGAGGGCGACTTCCCCCTGGCGGACGTTGCCGCCCTCTACCTGATCACGTCCGCGGTGTTCCCGTGATCTGGCTCGGCCGCCGCACCTGAGGCGGGGTGTCAATATGTGCCTTACGCTCGCACCGCGTATCACGCGGTCATCGCGGCGACACGCCGTGGCCGAGCATGCAGATCTCCCGGCGCTCGTTGCGAAACTTGACCGGGAACAATTCTTCCGGCCGAGCCGCGCGTAGCGCGACGGCGTCGCATTCGTCGTACACCGCGCGCGCCGCCAGATCGGCGGGCGGCGGCGTCAAGCTGCGGCTGTCGCAGCCAGCGAGCGCGAGCAGCGCTAGGAGGGCGAGAGGGCGGATCACAGAGCGGCGGCCTGGGTTGGCCGGCGCGAGCACTCGGGAGGCAGTCGGCGCGGGTTGAGCGCGCCCTCAGGCTCGTTCCCGATCATGGAAATCCAGACGTAGAACGGCTGCGCGCCGGCATAGCCGCCGAAGCGGTTGCGGCCGTTGACCATGCCGCACACCAGCCACAAGGAATAGCCGTTGAAATCGACGCGCCGCGAGACGACGTCGTCGAAACGCGCGCTGTCCGGGTCGAGCAGGCGACCGGCGATCCAGCTGCGTGCCGCAGCCGTGCCAGTAATGCCATCGTCCCGCGCTGCGGGCGGGGGAATGAGCTTGGCGCCGATGGCGCCGACGGCGACGAGCGCGAGCAGGCCGGCGATCCTGCCGAAGCGGCGCGGCCGCAGCGGCGTAAGCGCTGGTGTCGTGCGCGGGAATGGCGGCGGGATGGGCGGCGGGGCCAGTGTTGGCGGGTGCAATCCGTTGATCCGTTCTCCGCCGGTCACAGCGGCGGTCGGGAAGTAGGTACCCTGAACGCGGCCGGATGCGTGCCGCACTTGGCTGCAGGTGCGGCTTCGACGGCGTGCAGGTATCGGGCAGCGCCCGGCATAGCCCGGCCCAGCAGAAATTGCGGGCCGCCTGCTGTCGCACGAGAGCGATTGCGTTTTTCGCATTGACATAGATTGAGCTTTCCGCAATTCTCACCTCCGCCGCACAGCCGGAGGCCCGCCCGATGCCCGACCCCGCCGCCAAGTCCGAAACTGACGAGGCGCCCGAGCGCGAAGAGCGCCGGGTCCCGCGCGGCACGCGTGCTTGCCGCAAGTGCGGGGGAACGAACCTCGTCATCCGGCGCGGCGTCCTGCACTGCCCGCACTGCGGGCCGCAGAAGGGAACGCGCTGATGGCCGTCGAGCGCAGCCGGCTGCGCGACGGGACGGTCCAACGCGGCGTGCCATCTCGCGGCGATGCTCGACGGGCGCGCGCCGACGCTCGGCCAGCCGGAGACCGCGTGATGATCGCCGTCGAGCAGGGCGGCGCGCGCACCTACGCCGTGACCGCAGCCGGCCGCGATGCCGGCGAGCTGGAGCACGACATGGGCGCCCCCTTCCACCGGCGCTGGCGCTGGGTCTCCGCGAGCGGCGCGGTCGAGGAGTTCTTCGAGACGAAGACTGAGGCGAAGGACCACCTCGCCTGGCTCAACCGGTGCCGCGCCGTGGACGTGCTGCTGGTCGAGCGGCGGCAGGAAGGGGAGGCGGCGTGATGAGCGACGAGACCTTCGAGATCGCGTGCGGCGTGGTCGCGCTGCTGTCGGTCGGCATCGCGGCCGCGGTCTTCTTCTGGAGCGTGTAGCGCCGCCTCCGCCTCGCCAGAGACGGAGCCGGGGCTTCATGCCCGCATACAAAAAGCCCTCCCCGCGGTGGGGAGGGCGAGAAGCAAAGGAATAGTCAGCAATGAGTACCGTAGTGAAGCGCCGGGTCGCCGGCAAGACCCTGATCGGCATGGCCATCAGCGAGACCGCCTTTATCGGCGTATCCACGCTCAACCAGCTCATCACCTTCGGCCTGGTGCAGCCGAGCTATAACGAGCACGCGAAGGCGAAGGAGCTGCGCCGCGATCCCACGCTCTCCAAGGCGCATAGCTTGCGCGAGACGGTGCAGCGCCGCTTCGACACCCCGCGCATGAACCGGGCGCACCACTACTCGGACTATATCGAGCGGCTCAACAAGGGCGAAGCACTGGGCGGCACGCCACCGATCACGCTCTATTGCTACATCGCGGGGCACCTCAGCGAGGATGAAGCGTCGCTGACGCTGTCGGCATCCGCACCGCTGGTGAACCTCGACGGCGAGACGCAGACCGAGGCGCGCTTCCTGCTGCGGGAGCGCGACGAAGCAACCGGCGACGATGCCCTCCCCTTCGTGCTCTACCACGGCATCGACGCCAATCACGCCGGCACGATCATGCACGACTTCAACAAGTACGCGCATCCGGTCAAGGAGCGCGCGGTTGCAGTGCTCAACTCCAACGGTCCGCTTACCAAGGCGATCAACACAAGCCTTGCCGTGACCGAGATCAATCCGATCTACGTCAACCGGTTCGGGCTCACGCCGGGCAAGAGCCAGATGGTTGCTTATCAATCGCTGCTCGCAGGAGCGGCGGGGGCTGCGGTCGGGTTCAAGGCGCTCCCGCAACTGGGAACGCAGATCGCACGGCTCAACAATGGCGCGGGTCTGAATGCCGAGGATGTGCAGCGCTTCCTGGTGCCGGCGCTCGAGCTCGCCAAGGCGCATCCCGACATCGGTCGCAGTCGCGCCGCGGTTTGGGCGTTGATGGGCGCCGTCGCGAAGGATCACGGCAAGCTGCCGACCGAGACGGAGTGGATGGCGGCGGCTGCCGCCTACGCTGTGAAGATTGAAGGGATGCGCGGTCCCAAAGCGTCGCGCCTGAAGGAACAGGCCGCGTTGAAGGTGATGGGCATCGCCATCGCCGCCACCGCGGATGCGAGCTGATCCGATGCAGTCTCTCACATTGACGCCAGTTCCGAACGTGGCTGGCATGTCGGGCGCAGGACCGGACGACATGAACCGCCGCGCACGTGACATCAGGTCGGTCCCGCTCACGACGATCGACATGGACGAGGGGGCGCGGTTGCGCCCGCTCGATCCTGCGAAGGTCGCCGAGCTCGCCGCCAGCATCAAGACGCACGGCCTGCTCCAGCCGATCGGCGTGCAGATCATCAAGAGCGGCCGGTTCACGAGCCGCTACAGGCTGATCTACGGCGCGCATCGCCTGGCGGCGGCAATCCTGTTGAACGAAGAAAACCCGCGGCACGAAGTCATCGCTTGCATGATCTATCCCGCGAACATGCCAGCCACGTCCATCCAGATGGACGAGATGGTGGAGAACCTGCACCGCAAGGAGCTGACGCCCCCGGAACGTGCCAGCCACACCGCGCGCTACGCCGGCCTGCTCAAGAAGGCCGGGCTAGTTGACAACGCCAAGCGTAAGGGAGGCGTCGCCAAAGCTGCATTGCACAGTGACAGGGCAATGCAGCCCGCGCCGGGCGCAGCGTCCAAACCCTCGGTTACGGAAAAGATCAGCCGCGAGCTTGGCATACATCGCAACGCGGTGCAGGGCCGCGTGGCGCTCGCAACGAAGCTCGCAGCGCGCCAGGGCGTCGTGGCGACGCACAAGACTATCGAGAGCATGAGCGGCGACGAGCTGATCGCGATCGGCGACGCCGCGATCCTCGAAGCCCAGCGCAAGCGCGAGAAGGCGGTGGCCACCGGCAAGTCGGACCGCAACACCGACCCGATCCAGCCGGCAAAGCCGACCGAGAGCACCGTGCGGCTCGACGTCGTCGACCTGCCGGCCAAGATCGGGCCCTGGGTGCGACGGCGGTTCAACGACAAAACCAAGCATCTGTCGATCGCGGTGATCAAGGCAACGCGCGATGTCTTCAACGCGATCATTACCGAGATCGAGACGACCGGCACCTGCCGGCTGGAGGACACGAATGGCTGATCTTCCTGCGTGCCAGCCGAGCAAGGAAGCGCCATGAAGCCGCGCCTCACGCCCGTTCCGCCGGCCGCGCTGCAGGTGCGCCCGCCGCCGCTGTTCGCCGTGCATCACGTCGCGTGCGCGCTCCAGGTCGCGATCGCCCGCGCGCGCGCCGACCAGGCGTCGGCAGACCTGAGAGCGCGCGAGGCCAGGGAAAGGGAGAGAGCCCTTCGCTACCTGATCGGGAGGGCGGGTGCCTGATGCCTGACGGCTCCCGCGTCCTCCTGCCGCTCGACGAGCTTCTCGAGCGCGCGGCCTCGCGCAATTGGACCGAGGCGAAAGCCCGCGTCGCGCTGCGCAAGTGCGGCGGCTGCGACCACTACCACGGCGGCGCCATCCCCTATTGCGAGGCCTTCATGCTCGCCGTGCGCGTCAACACGCCCGCGGCGACGTGCCCGCAGTTCAAGCCGGCGCTCGACGATGACGGAGACGACGGCGACGAGATCGGCGAGGGCGACGTTGGGAGCGCCGGCATGACGGGAGAGACGGAATGAGCGACCGCATGAATTTCATCGGCGGGTCGGAGGTGGCCGCGCTGTTCGGCCTGCATCCGCACCTCACGCCCTTCGAGCTCTGGCACCGCAAGGCCGGCTCGCTCCCCGAAGCCGACCTGTCGGATAACGCGGCGGTGCAGGCCGGCATCTTCCTCGAGCCCGCGGTCGCGGCCTGGGTCGCCGACCGCACCGGCTGGAAGATCCAGAAGGTGCGCCGCCAGGTCGTGCATCGGGACCTGCCGTTCCTGCGCGGCTCGCTCGATTACGAGATCGTGGCGCACGAGCGCGGCGCTGGCGTGCTCGAGATCAAGACCACGGACAGCTTCGTGGCGCGCCTGTGGGACGACGGCGAGCCGCCGATCCACTACGAGCTGCAGCTGCAGGCCTATCTCGGCATGACCATGCGCGACTGGGGCGCGATCGCGGTGCTCGTCGGGGGCAACGATCTGCGCGTCTTCGAGCGCGAGCGCCGCCCGCTCGCCATGGCGAAGATCGAGCACGCCGCCGCGGGATTCTGGGCTTCCGTCCAGGAAGGGCGCGCGCCGACGCCGGACTTCCGCGTTGACGCCGATGTCATCGCGGCACTCTACCGCTCTGCGCAGAAGGGCAAGCTGGTCGACCTCACGGGCGACAATTACCTCGTCGACCTCTGCGCGCGATGGATCGAGAGCGGCGAGCGCATGCGCGCAGCGGATGACGAGCGCGACGCGATCAAGGCCGAGCTGCTGACCAAGATCGGCGATGCCGCCGTGGCGCTGTGCGGCGACTACAAGATCAGCGCCGCCGAGATCGCGGCGCAGCCCGATCGCGTCATCACCGCCGAGATGCTCGGGACCACAATCAAGGGTCGTTCTGGCTATCGCCGCTTCACAATTTCCACCTCAAAGAAGGATGCCGCCTGATGGCCACCGCCCCGAAGGATGCCGCCCAGGCGCCGGCCGCACAGCTGCCCACGCAGCGCCGGCCGAGCGAGATCGACACCGTGCGCATGGCGCTCGAAAAGCTGCGCCCTCAGCTGCAGATGGCACTGCCCAAGCACCTGACCGTTGACCGACTGCTGCGTGTCGCTATCACCGCGGTGCAGACCACACCGAAGCTGCTCGAGTGCGATCGCAAGTCGCTGTTCGGCGCGATCATGACCTGCGCCCAGCTCGGGCTCGAGCCCGACGGCGTGCTCGGCCAGGCGTACCTGGTGCCGTTCGGCAATCGGGTGCAGTTCATCCCCGGCTACAAGGGGCTGATCGCGCTCGCGCGCAACTCGGGCGATCTCTCGTCGGTGATCGCCCACGAGGTGCGCGAGAACGACGATTTCGGGCATTGGGACGAGCGCACGAAGGCCTACCGGCTCGACTTCGCCCACTCCGAGCCACCGACGCACAGTTTCGATTTCCGCAAGCTCCGCGGCGACGTGATGGCCTTCTATGCCGTCGCGCGCTTCAAGGACGGCGGCGTGCACTGGGACGCGATGGCGCGCGCTGAGGTCGAGATGATCCGCGACCGCTCGCAGGGCTACAAGGCGTTCAAGGCCGGCAAGACCAAGGACAACCCCTGGCACACCGACTTCATCGAGATGGGCAAGAAGACGATGATCCGCCGCATCTCGAAGTATTTGCCGATGTCGGTGCAGAAAGCCGCCGCGATAGCCGATGCCTACGACACGGGTCGGCACGCGCAGCTCGGGCCGGCTGGCGAGGTGGTGATCGACGCTGCCGCGATCGACGCCGGTAGCGATCAGCAGCAGATCGAGAAGCCGAAGGGCTCGAAGCTCGATCGCTTCGAGAAGAGCGGTGTCGATCGGGAGACCGGCGAGGTGCTCGACGGGGCGCTGGCCGCCAGCGACGGGAAGCCCGCCGCGGAGAGCGAGCAGGGCGGCGCAGCGCCGCCCCACCCGACGCAGGAAGCGGCGGCCGACCAGGGCACCGCCAGCGCCGGCCACGATGCCGACGGCGTCGTGCACGAGCCGCCGGTGCCGACGCTCGCGGCACCTCCCGAGGACGCCTCGGTGAAGGCATGGACCACCTATCGCGGCCTGCTAATCGAGGCGGTCGCCAAAGCGCCGTCGCGGATCTGGCTGATGGCTTTCGAGTTGGGCAACGAGGATGGTCTCAAGGTGCTCGAGCGCGATTTCCCGTCGCAGCACGCGATGGTGAGGAAGGCCATCGCCGCGCGCGCGGCCGAGCTGGCGGATTAGGGGCAGGCGAATGACCGACGACCAGAAGCCGGCCGTGCCGCTCGAGCTGCAGATCAAGGCGGTAGGCCGGGAGATCGGCATGCGCCGCGGCGCCTATCCGAAATTCGTGGCGTCGGGACGGATGAAGCAGGAAGCCGCCGACGCGGAGCTCGCCGCGATGGAGGCGGTCTACCAGACGCTCAAGGATCTGCAGCGGCAGCAGTAAGGAAGGGTCCGTGCCACGCCGCCATCACCTACCACCCAACATCCCGCCGCGCGGCCTGGCGCGCGACCAGGCGGCAGCGTACTGCGGCGTGTCCGGACCCACCTTCGACATCGCCGTGGACGCGGGCGTGATGCCGCCAGCGGCGAGGTGCTTCGGCTCTCGCCTGGTGTGGGATCGCAAGGCCCTCGATCTTGCCTGGGACCGGCTCAGCGGGCTTGATAAGCCCCCGGCCGACGATGCCGAGTCGGCCCTGCGGAGGGCCATTGATGCTCGAAAGAATGCGGTACGTCACGAAGCGGCATAACCGGGGCGGCGGCGAGCGCCATTACTGGCAGCGCCCCGGTCAACCGCTCACCCGCCTCCCCGACGATCCGGTGGCGCGGTTCACGCTGCAGAAGAAGCTCAACGAGGCAGCCGATCGCAAGGACGGAGACGTCCTCATCGAGGGCTCGATCGGCTGGGTGATCCAGCGCTACCGGGCGACCGACCGCTTCAAGAAACTCGCGCGCGGCACGCTCAAGTACTACGGCCGCTATCTGCGCGAGGTCGAGGATCTGGGAAAGATGCTGCCGTTCCGGGCGTTCGATCGCCGCATGGTGGTGGATTTCGTCGAGACCTTCACGAAGAAGGGCGAGCAGCGGAAAGTCGCTGCGGTGCTGCGCAACCTGTTCGACGTCGCGCTCTACGAAGGCGTCGCCGTCGAGAACCACGCGACGAAGCTTCGGCTCACCACGAACCAATCGCGCGAGGCGATGTGGAGCGACGGCGCGATCAAGGCGTGGCTCGCCGCCGCCGAGGGGCATGCGATGGGCGCCGCGATGACACTGGCTTTCCGGCTGTTGCAATTCACCGCGCAGCGCCCTGGCGACGTGCTCGCGATGACGTGGTCGGCCTGGAATGGCGACCTGATCCGCGTGCGCCAGCAGAAGACCAAGAAGCTGCTCGACGTGCCGGCGCACTCGGAGCTTAGGGCGATCCTCGAGGAGGCGCGCCGCGGCGCCGACAGCCTGATGATCGTGAGCTATCGCGGCCGCGCTGTGAGCTATGCCGCGATGAACCGCGCGTGGCAGTCGATCGGGCTGGCATCAGACACGGCGGAGCTGCAGGCGCGCGACCTGCGCCGCACCGCATGCGTCCGCATGTGTGAGGCGGGCGCGACGGAGAAGCAGATCGCCGCCGTCACCGGACATTCGATCGATGAGACCCGGCACATTTTGGAGACGTACCTGCCGACGACCACGGCCATGGCGCGCGCCGCAATCGAGCGGCTGGAGACGAAACGATGACGGGCCGTACCCCCTTTTGTCTAACGCGGGGAAACGCGCGATGAACGGCAAAAGTCTAACGCGCGGCGACGAGAGTCTAACTTCTGGGCCTATGTCCCATTGAAACAACAGCATTTTTTGTGCTCGCCGAGTACCAGATGTATTACTCCGTGTGAGCTAAGTATTTGAAACTATGTGGGCGCGTTAGAGAAGACCGCGTAAAACTGCAGAATCCCTGCCAAGGAAAATCAGTGGCTTAGCCGGACCACTCTAACGCGCCGCCGCCTTCATCGTAGGCGCCGAGTCTAACGCGGTCTAACGCGCCCCCCAGAAACGCAAAAGGCGCCCGCCGGGTTTCCCCGGCGGGCGCCTTGCGTTCTGCTCAGGACGACCGGCTTCCCAGCGCCTTGAGCAGCTGGTCCACCTTCGCCTCGAACCGATCGACCACCCTCAGGAAATCATCGCGGCGCACATAGTTGGCGCGCACCTCGTTGAGGTCGCGCGCGCGCTGCTCGATGCGGTTGGACAGCAGCCCGTAGACCGCCCACAGCCCGGCGATGCCGGCCACGACCAGGCCGACGAGCGTCACCTGGTCGGCGCTCACGGCTCACGGCTCACGGGCGCGCCAGGATCGCGGCCGGATCGGCACCGGCATTGCGGATCAAGGAGACGATTGCCGCATCGTCGTTGCGGATGTCGGCGCGCGCATACCAAAGCTCGCGCATCTCGCGCGATGCGTTGTCGATCTCGGCGGCGAACTCGGACAGCTTGCCGGCGGCGACGAGGCGGCGGATCACCCGCTCGCGCGGGACCGACCATTGCGCTGGTTGCTGCGCCGGCAGGCCGGGCGGATAGGGCACGGTCGGTGGATCGGTTTGCGCCGCCGGATCGTGCGCGGCGTAGACCGCCGCGACTTGATCGCGCACCGCCTGCGGCACTGCGGCACTGAATGTGAATTCGCCGGTCATGATGTTCCAGCTGTAGCCGTCGAGCGTAGCGCTCGCGGCTTGCAGCTCGGCCGCGAACGTCGGGCCGATCTTCCAATCAACCATGTCAGCCTCGCGTGCTCAATGTCAGGCGGCCGGTCCACGTGCCAACTCCGACGTTGACGTATCCCGTCGTCGAGAACCTATGAAATCCGACGCTATCCCTGATCGCCACGCCTTGCGTCGTCGGTATGCCGTGGTTTGCGCCGGCAGAGAATCCAGTCGTGCCGGCGCCCATCGTCGCGCCGTCCCGTTGGATATCGGTCACGCACGCGCCGCCGGCTGTGTTGTTGGACGCGGAGCCCGAGTTCACGATAGTCACGGTCTCGTCGCCCAAGACCAGACACTGCAACGGCCCGGCGATCGGGGCGGGGGCCGTGGCGCCCGTCGCCACGCCGGTATAGCTGGCCGAGGCGCCAAAGCCGAGACGGTTCCAGACCGACAGCACGCCAATAGAGCTTGCGTCCTGAATGAAGCTCCCAAGGCCCATGACGATCGCGCCGACCAGCGTGGTCGCGGCGTTGGTGGAGCTCACGCGGTTGCCATCGCGCGGATCGGTAGCGGGAACGCTGGTGCTGAGTACCAGCGTCATCACGTCGGCGGTCATCGCGGCATAGACATAGCCGACGCCGTTGACCGGCCCCCAAGCGCCACTGAACGCCAGATCGACGCCGGCCACCGGGATCTCGCGCAGCACCCCGTCGATGGTGATCAGCCTGCCGCCGTAACGCGACAGCCGGCATACCGTAGGGCTGACATAATCGAAGCGGCAATCGTGGCGCGTGCTCGTAACCGTTTTGAGCCCGGCCGACGTGATCGCCTTCGTCGCCTCGACGCCCGCGGCAATGTCCGCCGCGCTCGCCTTCAGCAGCGCTTCGTCGATCGGCGAGACGTCGAGCCAGGCCGTGTTGTCCTTGCGCCGACGGCGCAGCATGTTCGCCGTCCAGTCGGCGAACCACATCGACGGGAAGGCGGGCACGGGCTCGACGGTGCCGCCGTTGTTGGTGGCGAGCGCCTCGATGATCTGGTTCAGCTCGGCGCGGAACGAGGCGCCGGGCTGGTTGTCGAGATAGAGATCAGCCATTGCTGCCCCCGCGGCGATCACGGCTCAGGTCTTGCGGCGCGCCCTGGGCGACGCCGCCCGCGTCGATCGTCCGCTCCCACTCGATGAGCCAGTCGAGCGTGTAGCGCGGCAAGGGCTGGCCGTCGCGGATCGCGCGCAAGCCGAGCGCGAAGGCCTTGGTCGCGAGCATCTCGAGCGCGATCTGGTCGCGTGGGCGCCCGCGCAGCACCTTGGGCAACGGCCTGAACTGCCCGGCGTCGGCATGCCATCGCCAATCGCCGGGCTTCAGGTCGCACGCCGCCGGCACGACGACGGAACGCTCGCCGGGCCGGCTATCGAAGCGCTCCAGCGTGCCCTCGGCGTCAAGGTGGGCGTACATGATCGCCTCGAAGTAGCTGTAATCGGCGTGATAGCGCACCGTGCCGATCGCGGGCGCGTCGCCTTCGAGGATGCCGGGCACGCCCGCGATCGGTTCGCGCGACCAGCCGGCCACGACGCGATCGGCGTCGAGCTGCGGCCAGACATAGACCGGCGCCGCCGGAGCTTCCGCCGCCGGCGCTTCATTCGGATCGCTCATTCAAAAACCCCCGTAGCCTTGGCCCGCCGCCTGCCAGTCGACGGTGCGGACCTGGCGCGCGCCGGCTGCGTTGACGACCTTGAAGACGAAGCCGAGCGCGGTCTTGGCGACCATGACGAACTGATCGTCCGCCGCCGCGCCCTGCACCTGGCCGCCGATGCGCGGCGTGCTGAAGAAGCGGTGGGCGAAGGTCACCGTCGTGTCGATGCTCGCGCTCGACACCGTTTCCCCGCTCTCGGTGCGATCCGCCATGTCGAGCGTGACGCGCGCCTGCTCGACGCGCGGCGTGTATTGCGGATCGATCGTGTCCAGCGCGACCTGGAACTCGAGGCCGCGCGCCTTGCAATCGAGCGCCAGGAACGAGGTCCACGGCCGCCACAGCGGATCGGCGCCGAAGGGGTCGTCCTCGGTGACGCGCACCTGCATGTAGGTGTTCGCCAGCGCGCCCACCGGCACGCCGTCGAAGTCGTCCCATTCGTCGATATTGGTGCTGCGCGCGTCGATCAGGTCGGCGACGTTGACGATCACGGCGCGCAGCACCGCGGTCAGCGTCACGCCAAAGACCGCGCCGAGATCGAGCGTCTCGCCATAGCGCCAGGTGCCCGAGAGCGCGACGCCCGTGCTGCCGGCATCCCACAGCGGCACGTCGTCGACCAGGCCCAGGTCGTCCACGAGCGTCGCGCTGTCGAGCATCAGCGCGCCATCGGGCGCCGAGGTGTTGACGAATGTTCCGTCCCACATGGGATCGAAGATCAGCGTGTCGATCGACGGGCTATCGAACAGGTCGGCCGGCGTGAAGTTGATGATGCGAACGGCATTGGGCGAGAGGTTGCCGCTGCTGTCGACCGCCTTGGCGAAATAGGTGCCGATCAAGAGCGGCACTGTCGCCTCGGAAGCACTGCCCGCGACGCCGGTGGGCTCGCCCGGCAGCAGCGGCACGGTTTCCTCCCACGCCGCGCCCTCGGTGTCGGGCGACCAGCGCAGGCGGATGCGCCCGCCGATCCGCACGTCGAGCGCCGGGTGGAGATCCCAGCGCAGGTGCCCTTGGCGACCGCGCGGCTGGAGCATGAAGCCGGTAATGTCCTCGGGCGGCGCCGTCAGGCCGATCACCTCGCAGAAGGCGATCGGCGACCAGGCCGAGGTGACGCCGAGCGAGTTGGCGGCGCGCACGCGGAATTCGTAGGGGCCGGCCGGGATGTCGACGATGGTGTGTTGCAGGCCGCCGACGCGCGGCAGCGGGCGCCAGTCGGTCTGCGGCACCGGCCGGTATTGCAGATCGTAGGCGACCACGAAGGCGTCGTTCGCCGCCGCCCAGAAGACGGTGAGCGCCGCGGCGACGCCGGCCCCGGCGCGGGTCTCGACGAGCTCCTCGCGGAAGCCGGTGATCGCGGTCGCCGCCACCATCCACGGCCTGGGCAGGATGGTGTCGGGCGCCGGATCGCGGGTCGTCTGCTCGCCCTTGTTCCACGCATAGATGGTGTCGGCATACTCGCGCAGATCGAGATCGAAGCCGGCATCGTCGGAGAAGCGCCAGCCGACGCACTGGAACAGCTTGCCGTCATAGCCGAGCATCGGGATGTAGATTTGCCCGACGTCCCAGATCGAGATGCCGAGCCCGATGGTCTTGGCCGGGAAGGTGAGTTGCGCGCCCTGGCGCGTCGCCTCGAGGTGGACCTTGGCGATGCGCCGCGCCGCGACGCCGTCGGTGGTGTAGCCAAGCTCGATGTCGCGGCGGATCGGCTCGTCGAGATCCTCGGCGAGATAGAGCGCGTTGGTGACGCCGTCGAAATCGGCGGGCTGCCAGTTGTCGACCGGGCTCACATAGGTGCCGAAGACCTGGTTGCACAGCCGCTGCTTGTCCACCGTTGGCGCGACGGTGAGCGGGCCGCGCAGATCGCTTTGCGTGAGCACGAAGGTCGAGGGCCGCGCCGTACCGGCGAAGTGGCGATAGAGCCCGGCCTCCCAGACGCAGATGCCGGCATCGGCCGACATGAGATCGTCGATGATCGCCTTCGGCGTCTTGCCGCAATCGATCACCCCATTGGCCGTGTAGCGCACCTGATGCGTGCGATAGAGATTGAAATCGCCTGCCGAAGTAAACGTGATCGGTTGACGGATTTGCGCCAGCGCCAGCGACGATGCGAGCAAAATCCCGTTGGACCATGTTGCGTCGCTCGGGTTGTTCTCGGTCGTATGGCGGTTCTCGGTCGGGATGGCGAAATAAATGCCGCCGTCCACGAGCGGCGCCGGGAACGCCCGGCCGGCGATGGCTTGCACGCGCACCCGGTCGCCAATGCCCAAGCCCAGCCGCGGGTTCCACAGGTAAGCCAATTGATCCGGCGCACTCGGCACGCTGGTCGTGCGCCCTTCCTCGACAAGCTCGATCTCCTCGTCGCAGATATTCGCCGATGGAATGAACGAGCCCAGATCGTCGACCTCGTCCTGGGCGGCATGCAGGCCCCAATCCTGGTTGCGCAGATAGGCGCGCGTAACGAGCGCCACGTTGTTGCTGAATTTCGTCGCGCCATCGCGCGGGTCGTAGCATTCGAGGCCCCAGACCTCGGCCTTGATGTTGGGGATGCCGGTCGGGAAAATCTCCGGGTTCCACACCAGCTCGACCACGATATAGGCGAGGCCCTGGAGACGGTGCGCCTCGGTCCATCCGACATCGGCCGCGATCAGCCGTGCATCGGCGCTTTGATCGTCCGTGCCCAGATAGCGCCGGATCACATGATGGCCGGCGAAGCGGGCATCGCTGACCGGCGTGTCGTTGAAGAAGATTTCACCGATCCAGGCGACCTTGTGCGCCGCGAGCACGATGACGAGCGAGAGATGGTGGTTGGGATACGTTGTGCCGCCTTCGGCAACATCGAACTCGGGATGCGTCGCCGCGAAGACCATCGGCCCCGAGACGACGGCGCGGCCGATCACGATGCGCCGGTTCATGATCGGCGAGCGCACCATCTGGGTGCGCGCCTGCGCCTCGCCAGACGGCGACATCAGGCTCGGCTGCTTGGGCTTGCCGGCGAGCGCCTGCGACAGGAAGCCAAGCGCCAGCGTGCCGACCAGCGAGATGCCGAACATGATGCCGAAGCCGGCCAAACTCGCCACCGCGACGCCGAAAATCGTGGCGGTGGCGGCGGCCGTCGCGACGCTGATACCGGCCGAGATCGCCGCAGTGGCGACCGCGCCGAGGAGGATGGCCGGCGGCATCGATCAGCCCACGCGCCAGGCGCGGCGGCACTGCGCGAGCGCCGCCCAGCGCGCGCCCTTGAGCGCGGCGAAGACGGCGCGCTGGCCGGTGTGGTCGACCAGGCCCCAGGTCGGGCCGTCCTGGCTGTCGCCCATCACGACATCGCCGCGGCCGACGTAGGGGAGCGGCGTCTCGATCAGGCCGTGATAGCGCAGCTCGGTCGCGACCGCTTCCTCGTACCAGGGCACGCCGGTCAGCCGCATCACCACCTTGGCGGCGCCGAGCCCGTCGTCGTATTGCCGGCGCACGCGGCAACCCGGATCGACGTTCGAGATCGTGGCGACGCCATCGCACATCGCCATGCAGCAGTCCCACTCGCCCCAGACGAAGCGCCGCGATTGCGCGCGATCGATCCAATGGCGCAGCAGCCTGTCCCATTCCGGCTTGCGCACCACCACCGGCGGCGTGCGCGCGCGCTCGCCGGGGGCCACCGGGGCCGCGACGATCGTTCCACCCTGGATCATTTCTTGCCTCCGCCGCCGCCCTGCACGATCACGGGGGCCGCCGGCACGGGCGCGCCAACGCCCCATGTGAGATCCTGCTCGACGGTGCGCGGGACGAACTCGAGCCCGCGGTCGCCGGGAAAGCGGCGCTGCTGCTCCTCGTTGGTGTAGCGCCCGCCGCGGATGCGATCGAAATCGGCGAAGCGGCCTTCGGCCGTGATGCGGATCGTCGCGGTCGCGCCAAGCTCGATCCGCATGGTGTTGATGCGGCCCGCGAACAGGGGCTTGCCGGCGCCCAACGGAACGCGCCAGTCGCGATCGAGATAGACCACCCCCAGGGTACAGGGCCGGCCCTGATATTTTTCCTGCAACGCCAGCGAGATCAACTCGCGCGGGATGCCGGATAGCTCCAGCGCCAGGTTGTGCGCCTGGGTTTCGGTCGTCTCCTCGACCGCGCTGATCTTGCCGAGCAGGCCGACGCCGATATAGACGTCGTTGCCGATCCGAATATCGATCGGCGAGGTGTTGGCGCGCACCACGCCGCTGGCGAAATCGAGGCTGACGATGATCGCCGGCCGCACCACGTCATCCGCGATCAGCGTGCGGACAGCATCGCTCAATTCGCGGGGCATGGCCTAGAAGACCTCGACCAATTGCAGCGAGACGCTGGCGAAGCCGCCTTCCTCGTGGTCGAAGGCGCCCTGGTCGTCGCTCGCGAGGCGCATGATCGTCGACGGCCGGTCGAGCATGATCGGCGCGCCATCGTTCGGCGAGCGCCGCAGCGGCGGGTCAAATATCAGCGCGGCCCTGCCGGTCGGATCGCTGTAGACATCCTCGCGAATGATTTTCAACTCGCGCCCGCCGAGCGCGTTGTCGACGGCGAAGTAATCGCCAACTTTCAATTGAAGCGAGCTTGCCGGATGCCAGTTCGCGGTTATCAAAGAGGCGCCGCTTTGACTGGCGCCGAAGACGGTAGGCGCGCCCAACCACGGGCCGCGAGCGGCCCAGGCGTGCGGCGGCCAGAAGTAGAAGCGCCCGGCAGCGCCGCGCAGCTGCGCCAGGAAGCTCTCGAAGGCGCGCCACTCGGCGGGATTGAGCCCTGCCCAGGTCGCGTCGCACATCCAGCGCGCACCGGGAAGCTCGATGGTCTGCACCGTCTGATCGAGCGGCGAGATGTGCGTCTGGGTGTTCGCGGCCATGCGCCAGGTCGCGCTCTTGGGCGGCGGCACCGCCGGCCGCGGGAAGGTCAGAACTTGCACCATGGGCGATCACGCGCGGCCGAAGGCCTTGGCGAAGGCGCCGCCGCGCTTGGCCTGGTCCATCAGGCGCGCGATCAGGCCCGGCTCGTAGGCCCGCAGCGCCGCCATGATGCGGCGCTCGACGCCGACCTCGGCGTTGCGCGCGTCGATATGGAAGGCCGCGCTCACGTTGGCGGCCGTGCCGCCTTTCAGCGAAACCGGGATCGAGCGCCCGTTGGGCATCGGCACGATCGCCTCGGTGTGCGCGCCCTCGCCGACCTGCATGAGCGTCGGCGCGCTGACGATCGCGCCAGCCTGCGCGCCTGGGACCGCGGAGCCGAAGCCACTGAGCGAGGTGCCGCCCGCGGCCGGCGCCGCCGTCGTGCTGCCGAAGGCGAAGGTTCCGAGCGACTGCAAGCCGCCGCTGATCGCGCGGCGCAGCGGGGCGAGCAGCATTTCCTGAAGCAAGACTTTCTGGATTTCCTGTACCAGTCCTTTCAGCACGTCGCGGAAGCTCTCGGCTCTGAGGATCGCCGCCTCCAGCGCGCCCGTGACGGCCGACGCGAAGCCCTCGGTGGCGCGCGTGAAGTCCTTCCAGCCCTCGGCGCCGAGCGACGCCTCGGCCCGCGCGCGGCGCATCAGGGTGGCGTATTGCTCGGCGGTGATGGTGTTCACCCGAAGCATCTGGTCGAGCGCCTCGATGCGGTCGCGCAGCTGCTCGGCCGAGGCGCTCTCGTTCGCGTAGGCATCGGTCAGATCGACCGCGGCGAGCGTCGCATCGCGATACTGCTCCGTCGCGCGGACCATGAGCTGCTGGCGCTCGGCCTCGGTGCCGAAGTTGTTCTGTTGCGCGATGGCGATCTCGCGCAAAGTGTCGCGATACTGGATTTGTGCGCCGCTGGCCCTGTCGAGGCTGCTGACGAGCGTGTCGTAGTTCTTGATGAGGCGTTCTTGCTCGCGCCGCGCCTGCTCGGCCTCACGCGCGGCGCCGCGCGCGCCAGCCTGATCGATGACGCGCGGCGCCGCCGCCGCGGGCGGCACGGCAGGCGGGCGCGGCGGGATCGGCACGCCCACCGGGCCGGTGCTGCCGGTGACGAGATTGCGCAGCGCCGCGGCGACACGGCCGATGGCGTTTATCATGCGCTCGGCTTCCTCGACGCTTTCGCGGATGTAGTCGCCGATCCGCAGGAACGCCGGCACGATCGCCACTTGCAGCCGCGTTGACATCAATTCCCATTGCCGATTTAGCGCGTCGGCGCGGCGCGTCAGATCCTCGGGGAGTATCGCCCCCATGCTTTCGGCTTCGCTTTTCAAGCGCTGCAACGCATCGATGCCGCTGTTGATCAGCGGCGCGAGCCGTTGATAGCCGCGGCCCATCAAAGCGACGCCGCGCTCCGCGCGCTCGGCGGAGCTTGGGATTTGCGACAATTGGCGGACGATATCCTCGAACACCGGCCCAGCCGTGCGCGCGTTGCCTTGAATGTCGCGGAACGCGACGCCAGCGCGCGCGAAGGCGTTAACCGCCTCAACGTTGCCGGATGCCGCCTCGCCGATCATCTGGTTGAGCTTGGCGAAGCTGGAGCTCAGTTCCTCGTTGGTCGCGCCGGCATCGTTCGCGGCAAAGCGGTACTCCTGAAGCTCGCGCGTCGTCAGCCCGACTTGCTCGGCGGCTTCGTCCAGATCGGCCGCCATATCGACCGCGCTACGGCCGAATTGCACGATCGCGTCGAGGCTGAACGCGCCCGCCAGCCCGCCCGCGAAATTGCGGACGAAGCCCATGGCGCTGGTGCGCATCGCGGCGAAGCTGGTCTCGAGCGACCGGCGTGTGCTCTCGACCTCGCGGGTCATGCGCTGCGTCGCCGCCGTGAAGGCTGCGGTGTCCGCGGTGAACTTCACGCTCAGGTCGGGGAGGGCGGCCATGGCTCACGCGGCCCGCGTGCGAAAGAAGGATTTCATCTCGGCTTCCATGGTCTGCTGTTCGGGCGGGACGGCTGGCGCTGCCGACGGCGGCTCGCGCTGCGGCGGTGCCAGCGGCCCCGCGGCGTAGGGCATGAACTCGAACGGCGACTTCTTGGCCTCGAAGTTCGCGTTCCACAGCACCGCGGCGACGATGCCGGCGCGCAAGTCGGCGCGCGGCTCGCCGATCGGCTCGACCAGGTCGAACGCCCGCCACTCGGCAAGCTCGCGCGCCGACATGCGCGCGAGCATTTCGGCGACCGGCATCCCGAGCGCCAGCGCCAGGCGGAAATGAAAGCGGCGCTCGGGCCGCTCGATCAGTTTTTTTCCGCGTCCTCGGAGGCCATGCCCGAGAGGCGCTCGATCGCGCGGAACACGCGCGAGATCGACGGGGCACTCTTGCGCGCGAGCGCGGCCACGTCGGCGGCGGTGAACAGCGGCGCGCCGCTCGCGTCGCAGACGCACGCGGCGACCGCGCGCACCATGACAAGCTCGGCGATCTCGTTGCCCTCGCGCCGCGCCGCCAGCGTGTCGCGCGCGTTGGCCTCGGCCTCGGCGGCGGTGAGGCCGCGCACGTAGACGGTGCCGCCCCACTCGGGCACCGCGAGCGCCACCGGCTTGAGATCGGGCGCCGCCAGCACCGCGGCGCGATCGAGCACGCGCGCGCCGTTCATCGCATCGTTCATCGGCTCACGCCGCCGCCTTGCGCCGCGCGCCCGCGGCCGTCACCGCCACGACCGCGTCGGTCCACGTCACGGGGCCGCTGATCTCGACGGTGATCTTGCCTTTGACGATATCGTCGACCGCGCCGTTGACGCTGAACTCGAGCACGAAGCCGGTGAACGCGGCCGAGCTGCCATCCGAGAACTCGACCTTGAAGTTCGCCAGCCGCTGCGCCGAGCGGGCGTCGCGCGCCGCCTTCTGTCCCGCGTCGTCGGCATAGGCGATGTCCATCGCGAACTGGCCCTCGTCCATGAGGCCCATCCGCTTTTCCTTGGCGGTGCTTTCGAGGTGCGTCGAGTCGATCACCTTGGCGCTGCCGCCCGGCCCCTGGAAGCCCATCACGTCACCGATCTTGGTGAACACCTCGGGCTCGGCGCCGTCGCCGATGTCGATCATCGTCGGGTGGCTGCTGATCGCCTTCGAAGCCGTCATGGTGAAGCCTCCTCGGAAAAGGGCTCAGGTCGCGGGGATCGGGATCTCGTCGATGAACAGCACGACGTCGAGCGTGGTGCGATACTCGTCCCAGGCGTCGTCGCGCTCGTCGACGTCGTTGTCGACGGCCGCGTTGTGCACCGTGGTCGTGCCCATGGTGCCGGCGAAGCCGTCGAGCGTCTGGCGCAGCCGGTCGGCGATATCGCGCGAGGTGGCGAGCGGGCCGCCCCAGCAATCGAACTGCATGCGCACCAAGGTCGGCTTGGCCGGGCCGTCGAGCGTGCGGAACGGCTCGCGCCCGACGCGGCGGTAAACCAGCAGCGGCCGCGGGCTCTCGGCGCTCGCCGCCTGCGGGTGGATGCGATCGCCGATCACCGGCGCGATCAGCGGCTGCGCGATCAGCCATTGCACCAGGTCGGGCTCCAGCACGGGATCAGCTCTCGCGCGCCGCGCGCTCGATGCCGCGCGCGATCACCTCGCGCAGGCGATCGAAGGCGGCCATGGCGGCGCCCTCGATGGCGCTGCGGAAGAACGGGCGCGCGCCCATGCGGCGGGTGCCGAACTCGAGGAACTTGCCGTAGAACGCGCGCCGGCCGCTCAGGCGAATGGACAGCTTGCCGGCGCGATCGGCGAACGGCTTGGAGGCGCCGACGGTTCGGCGCAGGAAGCCGCGCGGCTGCATGATCGTCTTGGACTTGCCGAGCCGCTTGGGCTTCGAGCCGCGCGCGCGCACCGGTGCGGCGCGCTTGAGCGCGCGCGAGAACACCGCGCCCGACGCGCGCAGGCCGTTGACCACGGCGCGCCGCGCGACCTTTTCCGGCAGCTGGCGCAGGGCCGCGTCGAGCTCGCGGAAGCCCGAAAGCTGGTAGCGCGCATTCATGGCTTAGGTCCGTAGGTTGCAGCCGAGCACGCGGCCCTCGGCGCGGTTGAGCCCGCCGATCGAGCGGATCTCGTAGACGGCGCCGCTCTCGCTCACCAGGCGCCAGGTCGGCTTGATGTCGTCGCGCCAGCGGATCGCGATGCGGTGATCGGTGATCATGCCGTCGATGCCGGCGATCACGCCCTCGGTGCCGCGCAGATCCTCGACCGTCGCCCAGACGGTCGCGATGTCGCGCCAGGCCGGCACGCGCTGGCCGTAGGCGTCGGCGGTGGCGTTGGGCTCTTGCAGGACGAGCCGCTGGTCCATGGCGCCAGCGAACAGCCGCGGCATGGCGCTAGACGATCCACGGATTGCGGTAGCGCGACAGCGTGCCCTCGGGGCCGCTGCCGACCATGGCGACGGCGCCCTGGCCGACCGCGGCATCGCCGCGCGCCTGGTAGTTGAACGCGACGCGCTCCAGGATGCCTTGCCGGATGCCCTCGGGCACGTCGGCGGCGGCCGGGCCGTAGCCGGCCTCGTAGTAGACCTGGAACGCGCCGAGGCCGGCGCGCACCGCCGGCCAGGCCGCGCCATGAGCGGGCGCCACCATCGGCGCCGCCGCGAGGCTGGTGCTCGCGACGTAGCCGCCGGGTGCGAGCGTCTGCAACGCGCCGGTGCCGTCGACATACTTGATCGACGTCACCGCGATCAGCGGCGGGCGCGCGACGTAGAACGCGCCGGCCGGGGCGTTCTGCCGGATCATCGCGCGATCCTGCTTGACGAAGGCGCGCGCGGTGAACGCCTCGGCCCACTCGCGCGCCTCGACGATCAGCCGCGTGACAAGATCGTCGTCGGCGTCGGTGTCGATCCGGCAGTGCTTCTTGGCCTCGGCGAGCGTGACCGGCTCGACGCTCGGCGGCGCGACTTGGGCGATCTCCCACATGGCGCTACTCGCGGCGGCGGCGCGGCCGCGCGCTCTCGTCGGGCGGGGCGAGCATGCCCGTCTCGCGCGCCTCGGCCGTCGCCGCCTCGGGCACGTACTCGTCGGGATCGACCAGGACGGCCGCGTGCGCCGCGATCGCAGCGCGCGCCGCCGCCGGGGACAGGTCGAGCGTGGCCCCGGCGGCGATCACGCCGTCGGGGCCTGCCTGCGTCTTGACGTAGCGCACGCGCATCAGCGCGCCCGGCGTGTTGCGTCGGCGGCCGGCGGCGGCGGCGGCGAGACGGGCGGGTCGAGCGCATCGTGAACCTCCGCCTGCACCGCCGTCGGCCGGAAGCCGCTGCGCATGACCGTGCCGGCGGGCGGCCCGTCGATCTGCTCCGCATCGGACAGGTGCTGCTGGTCCGGTGCCTCCTCGGCGAGGCCATCGGCGATCAGCCGCGCCCCGATGTCGTCGCGCACCTTGCGGCTGGCGCCTGCGCTGCCGGCGCCACCCGGCCCGGCGAAGGTCTTGAGAAAACGAACCCACATGGACTGATCTCCTTTCACTTTCCGGCGCCTGGGCGCTCTGGCCGCCCAGCGCCTGACCGGCTTAGGCCGCGCCGAGCTTGACGCGCGCGAAGGCCTCGCCGAGCACCGGCGCGCCGTCCGAGAACAGCCGGCCGATGAAGCCGACCTGGTTGGTCGCGGCATAGAGCTCGTTCAGCCGCTCGAGCAGGAACTCCATGCTGTCGGCGATCCAATAGAACGAGTAATCGCCGATCATGCCGACGTAGAGATCGGCGCCGATCGTGTTCGGCACGTACTCGGACATCAGCACCGGGCGCCCGAGGATGGTGTCGGGCTGGCCGGCGATCACCGACGGCTGCCAGACGTAGCGCAGCTCCTGGTCCTTGAGCTTGGCGATCGTCGCGACGATATCGCGGTGGAACAGCCACGAGGACCGCGCCTGATAGCCCGACTTGAGCGAGTACTTCGCCGAGATCAGCCCGTCGAAGGTGACGCCGGCCGCGGTGTTGCCGGTCGCCACGTCGCGCGTGGTGGGAACGCCGTTGGCGCTGGCGATGAACAGCCCGAGCGGCTGGCCCACGCCGGTGCCGGTCATGTAGGCCTTCTCCAGCGTGATCGCGAACTTGTAGGCGAGCCGCTCGCGGATCAGGGCCTCGATCGGCAGCGCCGAGAACCGCAGCAGGTCCTTGCTGACCTTCAGCTGCTTCGCCAGCGGGTTGGGCTGCATGACGCGCTTGCCGAACGCCATCGCGGTGTCGAGCGCGCCGGTGAGCAGCTCGGTCGTCCAGTCGGCATCGGCCGGGTCGGCGTCGAGCGAGGGGATGCCGAGCGTCTTGGAGCCGTCGCTCTGCAAGTGCGTCGCGAGCCCGCGGATCACGACGTCGTTGTCGAGCTTGCGGATCAGGTCGGCGATGAACTGCTCGGGCGCGCGGGTGTTCTCGCCGGTGCCAGGTGCGGTGAATTGCAGGTTGCGCACCTCGTCGGCCGTCAGGCCGTGCGCGCCGGTGCGCATCCAGCTTTCCCAGCCGGCGCGATACTCGGGCGTGTTGTAGGGCTTGACCGGCGCCGCGCGCTCGCCCGCCGCCGCCGCCTGGCGCGCGCGCTCGGCGCCAGCGCCCGCCGCCGCCGCCATCTGGCGCTCGGCCTCGACGGTCTGCTCCTCGGTCTCGATCTCGGCGCGCACCTTGTCCTGGGCGGCGAAGATCTCGCGGTGCTTGACGAGCTCCTCCGCCGACATGTCGCGCTTCTCGTTCTGCGCCGTCTCGATGATCGTGCGCAGATCGCTCACCAGCCGCCCGCGCTTTTCGCGGAGCGCCTTCACCTTGTCGGACATTACGCTCTCCCAAAGAACAGGGCCGCTATCCGGCGGCCCCTCGCGGTCCCACGCGGGCGCGTGGAAAGATCAGGAAAAATCAGCCGGCAATCAGTCAGTCCGCAGTCCTGACGGTATCCAGCAGGCGCGCCTTGGACGCGCGCACGCAGCGCGGCGAGCGCTTGTCGTGGTCCGCCGCCAGCGCCTGCTTGGCGTCCCGCGCCCAGGCAGTCACGTCCTCGTAGTTCTGCCGGTCGCGGATCTCCACGCCGACCTCGGTCGACATGCAGTCGCAGCGGTAAAAGATACGCATGGCGCACCTACATCATCACCGCGACGAGGAAGGCGAGCACGCACACGACCACCACAACGATGCAGCCTGCGATCCACAGCAGATCGCTCACCAGCGATAGAGTCGAAAGCCGGATAGCGGCGGCAGCAAGTACAGCACCAGGATCACGACCAGCAGAACCCACAGGATGTTCGGCGCGGCATACGGGACGCCACGGCCGAAGGCGCCGAGCAGCAGCAGCACCACGACGATGATCAGCAGCAGTTCCATGGGCGGGCCTCAGCCTGTTATCGGCCACCCAAACACCCGCCACCCAAGCAGGAACAGCAGGATAAACATCAACAGGTTGCCGCCCCAGACCCAGGGTAGGTTGAGCGAGGCCCTGTTGGTATAGGCGCCGAACAGCAGCCACAGCAGCATCAGCAGCCAGAAGATGAAACCGATGGTCATGGCGAACCTCGCTCAGGTGAGGGCGCGCGCCTCGATCGCCAGCGCCTCGGCCAGATGCGGCAGCACATGGCGAGCCTGCGCCTGCCAGTCGCGCCAGCAGCGCATGGCGACGTCGGTCTGCGCGTAGGCCGGGAACACCACCGGCGAGACGTCGAACAGGCGCACGCGCTTCAAGGTGCGGATGGTGCGGCCGTCGTCGTCCTTGGCCCAATCCTGGCCGCCGGGCCGCACCGTGAAGCCGAACGACATCTGCGAGACGTCGCCGCGCTCGATCGGCGCCACCACCAGGTCGGCGATCGTCTGATTGGCCGGCGGCGTGATCGCGACCGCGAGGCCGCGCGCGTCCTCGACGAGCTTGAGCGTGCCCGAGCGGTTGCGGCCGATGATGAGGTTCGGATCGTGGTTGAACAGCGCGCGCACGTCGTCTTTCTCGATCGCCTCCATGAAGGCGCCGGGCGAGATGCGCTCGAAGAAGCCGCCGAGGTTCTCGGACAGCTGGTCGAACACCGCGGCGTGGCCGACGATCTGCGGCGGCTCGTCCTTCTTGCGCTCGATGCGGAGCGCGTCGAACGTCGCGACGCGGCGCTCGAAATCAGGCAGCGCGCCCGCGATCGGGTCGAGGCCGCGCACCGCGAGCTTGCCGTCGCGCTCCTCGATCAGCACATCGGTTCTAGTCGGCGGCATGGCGATCCTCCTGGATCAGCGCGGGACTGTGGATCACGCGCAGCGCATTGGCGGCGACGGCCGGGTCGGGCGACAGCACGTCCATCGCCTGGGTCGCCGGCACCATGTTGAGCGGCTGGAGCCGGTCGTCGCCGCCGGCCAGCGCCGGCATGTTGAGCATGCGGCGGATCTCGTTCGGCGTCGCCAGCGCCCACTGGATCATCAGCGCGAAGCCTTCCATGCGCGTCTTGAAGTCGCCGCGCAGCAGGCCGTCGGCGTTGAACTCGAAATAGTATCGGCTGCGGCCCTCGTCGCTGAGGAGCGCGCGATTGAGCGCCTGCTCCCAGACCACCAGCCAGGGGCGCAGCGAGTAGATCAGGAAGCCCAGCGATTGCTGCTCAATGCCCGTGCCCCAGGATGTGTTTTTCTCGGTCTCGCCGATCATGTGCAGCGGAATGCCGTAGACCCGCGCGATGTCGGCGACCGCGGCGCGGTAGATCGCGACGATCTCGGCCTGCTCGTTGGTCATGCCGACCGCGTGCAGCTTCATGCCGGCCTCGGCGATCGCGAGCTTGTGCGCGTTGACCAGGCCCTGGTGCTGCTCGCTCCACTTCTTGCGCACGACCTCCTTAGTGCCGTCCTCGAGAATGCCGGGCACCTCCAGCACCATCTGCGGCGTCGCGTTGTTGCCGAAGAAGCGGCCGATATACTCGATCGCCGCCATGGCGACCGCGATCGAGTCGCGGTGCTGGTCGAGCAGGCTCTTGCCGGTCAGCCGGTCGCGCGACCATGGCGCGCGCTTCAGATGCAGCACCTCGGTCGGCATCAGCGTCGTCGTCTCGCCGCCGTCGGGCGTCCAGCGGTAGGCCAGCCGGCCGTCCTCCCCGTAGCGATAGGGATAGATCGCGCCGGGCGCGATCGGCTCCAGCGCCACCGCCTCGCCGTCGCCGCGCGTGCGGATGCGCGCATAGGCGTTGTTCCACTGGCACAGGTCGGTGTGCATCATCGAGCGGAACTCGGCCGAGGTCTGGTACTCGTTCGGCGCGTCGTGCAGCAGCGTATGCAGCGGGTGCGCCGTCGCGCGCTCGCGCTCGCCCTCGGCGACGCGCTCGAACAGGTCGAGCGGCAAGGTCGCGACGGTGTTCGAGAGCAGGCCGATGCACGCCTGCACCGCCGGGCATTCCATCGCGCTCTCGGGTGTCACGCGCAGGCCGGTCGGCGTGTTGCCGCCGAAATTCCAGAACTCGGCGAGCGCCGCGTCGCCGGGGTGATACTGGCGCTGCTGGAAGCCCAGCGCGCGCAGCACCCAGCGCTGCAACCTGTTCATTTTCTCGCCCTCATTTGAGGCGGCAAAACGGGACAAGCCCCTACAGGAGCCCGCCGCGGCGCTTCAGCAGCGCGTTCAAGTCGAGCGGCACCTCGGACGACTGGGCGCGGCGCACCGCCATCGCCAGCGCCACCACGCCGTCGATGCGCCCATAGGACTTGCCCGGCCGCTTGTCGAACTTGCGGTTGCCGGCGGCGTCCTGGGTCAGCACCGCGTTGGCCGAGCACATCGAAAGCACCGGGTTCGGGTGCGCGCGCAGCCGGCCGTTCAGCACCGCGGTCTCCAGCGCGTCGACGGTCGCCCCCATGGTGATGAAACCCTGGTGGTGCGGCACCAACCGGATGCCCGTGCCCCGCACCTCGGCCGTCTTGGCGACGTAGGCGGCGACGCCGGCATCGGCGAGCGCGCGCTCGAGATCGTCGATGCGATACGGGTCGTAGGCGATCTCCGCGATATCGAACTCCGCCGCGAGCTCGCCCAGGCGCCGCGCCACGAAGCCGTAGTCGATCGAGCGGCCGGGCGGCGCCTCGAGGTGGTGCTGGTCGCGCCACAGCTGATAGGGCGCCTGGTCGCGCTCGGCGCGCTCGCGCAAGGTATCGCCCGGCGTCCAGAACCACGACAGGCACTCGACCGGATCTCCCTCGGCACCGGGAAAGGCGAGCACCAGCGCGGTCAAGTCGTTCTTGCCCGAGAGGTCGAGCCCGCCATAGCAGCGCCGCGCCTTGAGCGCCGCGCGATCGACCGGCACCTCGCACGCCCGCCAGCGCTCGCCCTCGATCCATGGGTTCTCGGCGTCCACCCACACACAGAAGTTCAAGCGCAGCACCAGCGATTGCTTCGCCGGCATGCCGATCGCCTCGCGCACCTGCTCGCGCAGGTACTTCGGCGAAATCGATACCCCGAGGTTGGGGTTGGCCTTGGGCCACACCAGCTCGTCGCGCCAGTCGTCGCCCTCGTCGAGGCCGCAGACAAACGCGAACCACCCGTCGTCATCGACCAGGCCGCCGACCACCCGCTCGCTGTACTGGTGGTGCTGCCAGCAGATCGAGTTGCGGTCGACGCCGGCGTTGGTGATCTCGACGATCAGCGCCTGCCGCCGCCCCTTCGTGCCGGCACGCATCTTCTCGACCACGATCGGCGACGGGTGCTCGTGCAGCTCGTCGATCAGCGCGCAGTGCACCCGCTTGCCGTCGAGGCCGCGCTTCTCCGACGAGATCGGCCGGAAGAACGAACGCTTCGACGTGTACGCGAGATTGTTGAGCGTGCGCGTGATGCGCCGCGACAGCGCGGGCGACTTCTCGACCATGCCGTCCGCATCGAGGAAGCAGATCTTGGCCTGCTCCTTGACCGTCGCGGCGCTGTAGATCTCCGCGGCGGCCTCGCCGTCGCTGGTCAGCATGTAAAGCCCGATGCCGGCGGCCATCGGCGTTTTGCCCCCGCCCTTGGCCACCTCCAGGTAGGCGTTGCGGAAGCGCCGCGTGCCGTCCCCGGCCTTCCAGCCGAACAGCGCGCCGACGCAAAACTGCTGCCAGGGCTGCAGCGCGAACGGCTGCCCTTCGAACTCGCCCTCCGCCAGGCGCAGCACGTCCGGGAAGAACCGGATCGCGCGCAGCGCCGCCTCGAGATCCCACACCAGCCCGCGCTTGCCGCCCTCCTCCAGGTCGCGCAGGTGCCGCGCAGCTGCCGCGCGCACCAGCGCGCCCGCGATGATCTGGCCCGCCGCCACGCCCTCGGCATAGCGCGCCACCGGATCGCCAGCAGTTGGCGCCGCCCGCCGTGGCTTCATCGCAGCCGATGATCCCTGAGCGCACCCTGCCAGAAGCGCGGCGCCACGGCCGCCGGCACGACCTGGTCGTAGGGCACCAGCATCGCCATCAGCGGCAGCGGCGAGCCGGCGAGCGGGCGGCCGACGACGGCGCCGAGAACCGGGAGCAGGCCGACGAGGCGGAACGTCTCGCCGTTGCGGCGATCGATGAACTGCCGGCCGAGGACGAGGCCCCTCACAGCACGCCCGCCAGGCGCAGCAGCAGCTGCACCAGCGCCGAGCCGGCGAGGCCGAGCACCGCGCCGACCAGGAATTGCCGGCCCCACAGCGCCGCGCCGGAAGGCGGGTCGAGCGGCGTGACTTCATGGACGACGGGCGGGCGACGGCGCGGGGCGGGAAGCTCGGCCATGGGCCTACCGATCATCGAAATACGTCTCAGCCGGATCGCCCGGCACCCGGTGCTTCACGCCGAGCCCCGAGAGCACCCGCGCCCGCGCCGTCGGTGGCAGCCCGAGCTCGGCCGCCAGCTTGCGCGCCAGGTCGACCTGCCGATTGAGGATCGACAGGTAGGGCGACGGCATCGCGCGCACGAGGAGCTTTCCCTTCTGCAGCTGCTCGGTCGCCTCGTCGGCGATCGCCAGCGCGACGCAGTAGCGCGCGAGCAGCGGCCCGTCGATCGGTGCGAGATGTTCCTCGTGCACGTTCGCCAGCGCGTGGTCCCAATAGGCCAGCGCGCGCTCGTTGTCGGTCACCGATTTCGGGCAGAGCAACTCGCCGCGCTTCGGCTCGGGGATCATCGAGCTGAGGCTGCGCCTGCCGGGGTTGCCGAGCAGGCGTCGGGTGGCGATGGTCTGCGGCTTGCGGCCTCGGTGCATTGATCACGCGGATGAGACGGCGCGCCTCCCTTGTAGCAGCCGCCGTAATTTTTCCGGCACTCCCCAGAGTTTTATTTGCGACCAGCTACGCGAGAC
>Ga0208454_1000256_pt1 | contig 35829 bp, 37 predicted proteins | sample EasRivMeERMZT100_FD_187530 | JGI IMG/M metagenome (GOLD analysis project Ga0208454, IMG submission 187530) | Soil microbial communities from meander-bound floodplain in the East River, Colorado, USA - East River MetaG ERMZT100 (SPAdes) (version 2) | ecosystem: Environmental > Terrestrial > Soil...
GGATGTGCCGATCGCGATGGACGACGGCCTGATCCTGCGCTGCGATGTCTATCGGCCGACCGCCGAAGGCAAGTACCCGGTGATCCTCAGCTACGGTCCGTACGCGAAGTGGCTGCATTTCGAGCAGATTTACAAGACCTGCTGGGACAAGATGGTCGCCGAGCATCCCGAGGTGCCGGCGGGCTCGACCAACCGCTACCAGAACTGGGAGGTCGTCGACCCGGAAAAGTGGGTGTCGGACGGCTACGCCTGCGTGCGCGTCGACTCGCGCGGCTGCGGCCGCTCGCCCGGCTATGTGGATCTGTGGGGCCCGCGCGAGACCAAGGACTTCGCGCAGTGCATCGAGTGGGCCGGCGTGCAGCCCTGGTCGAGCGGCAAGGTCGGGCTGAACGGGATCTCGTATTACGCGATGAACCAGTGGCAGGTTGCGGCGCTGCAGCCGAAACACCTCGCCGCGATGTGCGCCTGGGAAGGCGCGAACGACTGGTACCGCGAGGTGAGCCACCAGGGCGGCATCCTCTGCACCTTCCTCGCCAACTGGTACGACATGCAGGTGAAGACGGTGCAGCACGGCCTGGGCACGCGCGGTTTTCGCAGCCCGATAACCGGCGACTGGGTGTGCGGGCCGCAGACGCTCTCGGAAGAGGAGCTGCATGCCAACCGCTTCGACTTCGGCCGCCTCGCGCTCGAGCACGAGTTCGATGACGAGTTCTGGCGCTCGCGCACGCCCGACTGGTCGAAGATCGGGACGCCGCTCCTGTCGAATGGCAACTGGGGCGGCCAGGGTCTGCACCCGCGCGGCAACATCGAGGGTTACGTCAACGCGGGCAGCAAGGAAAAGTGGCTCGAGATGCACGGCGACGCGCACTGGACCCACTTTTATACGGACTACGGGCTGAGGATGCAGAAGAAGTTCTTCGCCTATTACCTGAAGGGCGAGAACAACGGCTGGGACCGCCAGCCGAAGGTCCTCCTGCAGATCCGGCACCCCGGCGAGAAATTCGTCGAGCGCGAGGAGAACGAGTGGCCGCTTGCGCGCACCCGGTGGACGAAGCTGCACCTCGACGCGCGCAACCTCACGCTGTCGCCGAGCCCGCTGAAGGACGGGGGCAAGGCGAGCTACCAGGGGTTCTCCGAGGGCCTCACCTTCCTGCTGCCGCCGCTCGAGCAGCCGATGGAAGTCACCGGCCCGATCGCGGCGAAGCTCTTCGTTTCCTCCTCCACCGCCGACGCGGATTTCTTCCTCATCGTCCGCGCCTTCGATCCGAACATGAAGGAGCTGGTGTTCATGGGCGCGCTCGACCCGCACACGCCGCTCGCTCAAGGGTGGCTGCGCGCGTCGCACCGCAAGCTCGATCCCGGGCGCTCGCTGCCCTACCGGCCCTATCACCCGCACAAGACCAAGGAGCCGCTCACGCCCGGCCAGACCTACGAGCTCGACATCGAGATCTGGCCGACGTGTATCGTCCTTCCGGCGGGGGTTCGCGTCGCGCTCACGGTGCGCGGCAAGGACTACAGCTATCCGGGCGGCAGCGGCGGCAAGCTCTCCAACATGAAAAACGAGTTCACCGGCGTGGGTCCGTTCCTGCACAACGACGCGCGCGACCGCCCGCCCGGGATCTTCGACGGCACGGTCAGCGTGCATACCGGCGGCGCGCACGACTCGTGGGTCATGCTGCCGGTGATTCCCGACAAGGGACGCTAGCGCCGCGGCAGCCATGCGCGGCACGATCAGCGATCGCGCAAGCTGCTCGCGTAGCTCCGCTGGCCTACCATCGACCTGACGTCGGGCTGCATTAGGAATACCTGCGTTTCTTCGCAGTCGGTATCCTCTATTCAGGCTTGCGGAAAAATCCCCTGATCTCGTGCTCCTTGATGCAGCCCTCCATAGGAGTTGGAAGGCGGTTGTGAGTTCTTTGAAACTCCCTATACCAAGCCAATTGTTGTTCGGCCTGCTCCTGAGTAATCATCCGCGTCACTATGCCGTCCTTTGGGAATTCTGTTGGGCAGTTCGCGCTTGCTCCTGTCTTGGGATTGACGAGCGTGACCTTGGCTGTAGGTAGCAACGTGAAGGACCTGATTATCCGGTCATAGAAGGGTTCCAGCCTGTCCCAGTCCTTCTCATAGGACTCACAGTCAATTCCGAGTGCTCGTCCATCAGCAAGGACATAGATACGTCGCGACTTCCCGCCACCCACAATCCGTGAGAGCACATCGTTACCGATAACGTCGTTTGGCAAGGATATCTTTCGACGCGCTAAGGTCACCCTGTTGGGGGCGCGCTCCAGGGCGTTCGTGAACTCGTCCACCGTTCCAGATGCAACCGTCTGGCTGTGGATACCACACAGTGCCTCATCTGACGATGAAGAAATCTTGACGAAACCAGGATTGCGGTTGTCGACTGTCCAACTGCCCGGATAAGCGATAGACCAACGATAGACCGGGTTCGTGTATGCACGCTCGGCCAGATCAGTCGGGTGGACGGCGCACCCGCTCACGGCGAGCAGTACGAGCGGCGCGACAAGACGGGCCCCACCTTTTCGAGCTTGACGAAGCATCGCATCCATTTTCGTATCCCTCCTACGCATGGTTGGCGTCAAACGCTGGCCAGAAATTTCAGAGCGAGCGTAGTTCTTCAAAACCCGGAGCACAGACTCGGATCTATCCGCGTTCTTCCTCGAACGCTGTCCTTCGTAGTTCTAGTCACGTTGCCACAGAGTAACCGCGGCCGACCATGCAATCAGCGATACTTACTATTTCGTCGCCAGAGGGGATCTTCTTTGCTTTCGTTACCGCTGGAACGCACGCCTGCCAGTCCGCGTTGAACTGGTCCATGGTTTTCCCAGAGGGAGTCATGAGCGCCATGTACCCAAGTCCTGTCATGCAGTTGATCTGAATCCGGAGGGATCGCGGTTCAATGTTGCGGTAAGCTGGTCGAACGAGCTCATCATAGGCAGGAGGTGCTTGTTCTCCCATCTGCTGGCAGGCCCGTGTATCGAGAGTCATCTGCTCAGAGGATTGTCCGCGTACTTGGGTAAAAACAAGTGCTCGCGATCCTGTTCCGACGGCGGCGCATCCCCACAAGAAGAGCAGCGCTAGGATTCCCGCAAATACGAGACGAGCCCGAAGATAGGACTTCATCGGTTGTTCCCCCTTGCCCCATTGAATGTCCATCGAGGAGTGGAATGGGGCGCAGTCCACAACCTTCGAATCGAAGCGTCCATCCTACGGTCTTGGATACGTTACGCGCACGCAGGGCGCGAAGCAATTCCCCGGCGCGACCGCCGTGCGTTACAGACACCCACTCCGCAACCGCCTTGCCCACCAGTGTTACGATTTCGCTCCTTCACCTGCGCTTCACCCGGATCCCGACCGATGACCGACCGCCCGCCGAACCCCTCGCAGCACGCAGGCCGCGTTTGGCGCTTCGGCGACAATCTCAACACCGATGTGCTCGCCCCGGGCGCGTACATGAAGTTCGGCATCGAGGAGATCGCGCGCCACTGCCTGGAGGCGGTCGAGCCGCGCTTCGCAACAGAGGTGCAACCCGGCGACGTGCTGGTCGCGGGGCGCAATTGTGGCGCGGGCTCCTCGCGCGAGCAGGCGCCGCAGGCGCTGAAGCATCTCGGGGTCGCGGCGCTCGTCGCGGAATCTTTCGCCGGGCTCTTCTACCGCAACGCGCTCAACCTCGGCCTGCCGGCGCTCGTGTGCGCGGAAGCGAAGCGCATCCGGGCGGACGACCGGCTGCGTGTCGATGCCGAATCGGGGAAAATCGACAATCTCACCACCGGCGAGACGCTCGCCTGCGAACCGATCCCCGCCCACCTCATGCAGATGATCCGCGATGGCGGGTTGCTGCCGCACCTCGAGAAGCGCTTCCCCAAGGCATGAGCCTGCGCGAGCGCTTGAAGCGCAAGCCGATTCTCCTCGCGCCAGGCGCAGGTCTGCGGCCGTCTTACTGCGGAATCTCGACTTCCGTGTAGCTGCCGGGAGCGGCAGCATCGATTGCAGCGAGGATAGAAGCGGCCGCCCGCTGTATCCGAGGCCAGCGCACCTAGGCAGGGGCCAACGCGCTCCGCGCCGCGTGCTCCAGGACAGCACGAACTTGATCAAGCGTCACGCCCGGGAACCACTCGATGAATTGTGCAGCCGAAGCGCCGTCTTCCAGATTTTCGAAGAGCGCGGCCACGGGCACTCGCGTACCGCGGAATACCCAAGCTCCGCTCACGCGCTCCGGATCCCGTTCGACCGCCGGGCAAGTGGACCAATCGATCATGGGCAAATCCTACCACCGCGCCGATGAGACGGCCAACGACCGCCGTGCTGCGCCGTGGACCCCCCACCCCGCAACCGCCTCGCTCACCGGTGTTACGATTCACTCCTTCGCCTGCGAACCGATTCCCCCGCACCTCATGCAGATGATCCGCGACGGCGGGCTGCTGCCGCATCTCGAGAAGCGCTTGAAACAGAAGCCATGACCCTGCGCGAACGCCTGCGCCGCAAACCGATTCTGCTCGCCCCGGGCGTGTACGACGCGCTGGGAGCGCTGCTCGCCGGGCAGGCGGGGTTCGAGGCGCTCTATCTCTCCGGCGCGGGCATCGCCTACACGCGCCTCGGCCGCCCGGACATTGGCCTGGTCACCGCGAGCGAGGTGGAGAACGCGCTCGCCAACATCCGCGAGCGCGTCGCGCTGCCGATCATCGTCGATGCCGACACCGGCTACGGCAACGCGCTCAATGTCGCGCGCACGGTGCGCATGCTCGAGCGCGCGGGCGGGGAGAATCTCGCGATACAGATCGAAGACCAGGTGACCCCCAAGCGCTGCGGCCACCTCGACGGCAAGAGCGTGGTGTCCGCCGGCGAGATGGTCGGCAAGATCCGCGCGGCGCTCGATGCGCGCGCGAGCGCCGAGACCCTGATCGTCGCGCGCAGCGACGCGGTGGCGGTCGAGGGGCTGGGACCCGCGCTCGACCGCGCCGAGCGCTACCTGGAAGCCGGCGCCGACGTGCTCTTCATCGAGGCGCTGCGCTCCGCCGAAGAGATGAAGGTTGCCCTCGCGCGTTTCGCCGGGCGCGCGCCGCTCCTCGCCAACATGGTCGAAGGCGGCAAGACGCCGCTGCTTCCGGCGGCCGAGCTCGAGGCGCTCGGCTACGCGATCGTCATCTTCCCTGGGGGACTCGCGCGCGCTCTGGGCCATGCGGCGCGCGAGTACTTCGCGACCTTGAAGCGCGACGGCACCACGACCGCATTGCGAGAACGCATGCTCGATCTCACCGGGATCAACGCGATCGTCGGCACGCCGGAGATGCTCGCACTCGGCAAGCGCTACGACGAGGAACGGAAATGAGCTACGACCTTCTCATCAAGAACCTGCGCGTCGTGCGGCCGCGGGCGAGCGGCGTGCTCGATGCCGACATCGCGGTGAAGGACGGCAAGTTCTCGCGCATCGCGCCCGGCCTCCCGGTCGCGGGCGCGAAGGAGGTCTACGACGGCAAAGGGCGCCTCGCCTTCCCCGGCGTGGTCGATGCGCACATGCACGCCGGCATCTATGCCCCGCTCAAGGAGGACGCGGTCTCCGAGAGCCGGGCCGCGGCGCAGGGCGGCGTCACCGCTATGCTCACCTATTTCCGCACCGGCCAGTACTACCTCAACAAGGGCGGGCCGTACGCGAAGTTCTTTCCCGAGGTACTGAAGATTTCGAAGGGCAAGTACCACGTCGACTACGCCTACCACCTCGCGCCCATGGACGCGACGCACATCCGCGAGATCCCGACGCTGATCTCGAAGCACGGCGTATCGTCGTTCAAGATCTTCATGTTCTACGGCTCGCACGGCCTGCACGGCGCCTCGGACGAGCAGCGCAAGTTCCTGATGATCAAGCCCGACGAACGCTACGATTACGCGCACTTCGAGTTCATCATGCGCGGAGTGCAGGCGGCGCGCGAGCGCTTCCCCGGGAAGTCCTCGCAGATCAGCCTGTCGCTGCATTGCGAGACCGCCGAGATCATGACTGCCTACACCAGGCAGGTGGAGAAGGCCGGGAAGCTCAAGGGCCTCGCCGCCTATCACGCGGCGCGTCCGCCGCACTCAGAGGGGCTGGCGGTGTTCATCGCCGCCTATCTCGCCAACGAAACCGCGCTGCCGAACATCAACCTGCTGCATCTTTCCTCGAGGAAGGCGCTCTCCGCCGCGCTGCAGATGGCCGAGGTCTTTCCGCACATCGACTTCCGCCGCGAGGTCACGATCGGGCATCTCATGCTCGACACCGGCGCGAAGGCGGGCGTGCTCGCCAAGGTGAATCCGCCGATCCGCCCGCGCGAGGACGTCGAGTTCCTGTGGGAGAAGCTCCTCGAAGGCAAGGTCGACTGGGTGGTGAGCGACCATGCCTGCTGCCGTCACGAGACCAAGGCTGCGAAGAAGACCTTCGGCAACATCTGGCTCGCGAAATCCGGTTTCGGCGGCACCGAGTACCTGCTGCCGGCGCTCGTCTCCGAGGGCACGCGGCGGGGACTGTCGCTCAACCGCGTCGCCGCCCTGACGAGCCTCAACCCTGCGCAGCGTTACGGCCTGAACGCCAAGGGCGACATCGCCGAGGGGCTGGACGCCGATCTCGCGCTGGTCGACCCGCGCGAGACCTGGACCGTGCGTGCGAAGGATTCGCAATCGACCCAGGGCTACACACCCTTCGAGGGGATCGAGTTGTCGGCGCGAGTCAAGGCGACCTTCCTGCGCGGGCAGCTCGTCTGCGAGAACGGCAACGTGCTCGGGCGGCCGCGCGGCGAGTACCTGCGCCGCCCGACGGCGTAATGCCGGTTCTGTTCGACGACAGCCACGACAGCCACCGCTTCGACGTCACGGTTCCGGTGCTCGTCGTCGGCGCCGGCGCCTGCGGCCTCACCGCCGCGCTCGCTGCGCGCGATGCCGGGGCCGAGGTGCTCGTCGTCGAGCGCGACGCGACGCCCTCGGGCTCGACCGCGCTTTCTTCCGGATTCATACCGGCGTGCGGGACGCGCTTCCAGCGCGCCGGTGGGATCGAGGACTCGGCCGAGCTCATGGCGTGCGATATCCAGCGCAAGAACCACGGCGAGGCCGATGCGCGCGTCGTCGCGGCGCTGTGCCGCGCCTCGGGCGCGACGATCGAATGGCTCGCCGACAGGCACGGCATTCCCTTCGTCCTGATCGAGGGCTTCCTCTACCCCGGGCACAGCGTCCCGCGCATGCATGCGGTGCCGGAAAAGACCGGCGCCGCGCTGATGGCGGCGCTCCTGCGCGCCTGCGCATCGCGCGGCGTCGACATCCTCACCTCGGCGCGCGCCGCCGACCTTCTCGCCGACACCTCACGCCGCATCCGCGGCGCGCGCATCGAGCGCCGCGACGGCGCGCGCGAGGAGGTCGGCTGCGGCGCGCTGGTGCTCGCCTGCTCGGGGTTCGGCGGCAACGCCGGACTCGTGCGCCGCCACATTCCCGAGATCGCCGGCGCGCTCTACTTCGGCCACGGCGGCAACCAGGGCGACGCGCTCGCCTGGGGCGCGGCGCTCGGCGCCGGGGCCCGCGACCTGGGCGCCTACCAGGGCCATGGCTCGGTCGCCACGCCGCACGGCGTGCTCATCACCTGGGCGCTCATGACCGAGGGCGGCATCCAGATCAACACCCGAGGCGAGCGCTTCTCGAACGAGCACCAGGGCTACTCGGAGCAATGCCTGCCCGTGCTCGAGCAGCCGGACGGCGTCGCCTGGAACCTGTACGACGAAAGGCTGCACCGCCTGGGCATGGAGTTTCCGGACTACCGCCAGGCGCATGCCCTGGGTGCCGTGCGTTCGGCGTCCGACGCTGCTTCGCTCGGCGCGGCGATCGGTGTCCCCGCGGATGCGCTCGCTCGCACCCTGACGCTCGTCGCGCGCTACGCCGACCGCGAGGGCAGGGATCCCCTGGGCCGCGACTTCGGCGGCAAGCCCAAGCTCTCGCCGCCTTACCATGCGGTCAAGGTCACCGGGGCGCTCTTTCATACGCAGGGGGGGCTGGAGGTCGACACGCAGGCACGCGTGCTCGATGCGCATGGACGTCCACTCGCAAACCTGCTGGCCGGAGGCGGCGCGGCGCGCGGCGTCTCGGGTGCGCACGTCTGGGGATATCTCTCGGGGAACGGGCTGCTTAGCGCCGTGACCCTGGGCCGCATCGCCGGAGCCGAAGCGGCGCGAATCGGCGCAGAATAGCGTGCCTCAAAGGGAGCTCATGTCGAAGCTGAAACTGACCATCGCGACTACCGACTACGATCATTTCCGGGACTTCAGGCTGGGTTTCGTCACTGCCGAGGGAATCGATCACAATTGGCTCAACCTCGGCCATCACGAGTGCTTCGCGCGCTTCACCGCGAATCGCGAATTCGATCTGTCCGAGCTCTCTTTCGCGAAATTCGCAACCCAGGTGACGCGCAGGGACAGCGACATCGTCGGGCTTCCGGTGGTCTGCTCGCGGTTGTTCCGCTTCGGCTCCTTCTACGTGAACAAGCGGAGCGGCATCAAGACCGTGCAGGACCTCAAGGGCAGGAAGATCGGCTCGCCCGAATGGGCACACTCGGCGGCGGTATACATGCGCGGGTGGCTGCACAACGACATGGGCGTGAAGCTCACGGACGTTCACTGGATTCAGGCGGGCGCGAACTCGCCCGGACGCGAAGAAAAGGTCGAGCTCAACCTCCCCCAGGGGCTCAAGCTCACGCGCATCGCCGACAAATCCCTGAGCGAGCTGCTGGCCGCGGGCGAGATCGACTGCGCCATTATCGCGCGCCCGCCGAACTGCTTCCTCGAAGGCCATCCCGACGTGGTGCGCCTCGTTCCCGATTATCGGGAGATGGAGGAGGATTACTACCGGCGGACCCGGGTCTGGCCGATCATGCATATCATCGCGATGCGAAAACGCATCGTCGACGAGCATCCCTGGGCCGCGCGCAATCTCTACAATGCGTTTCTCGAATCGAAGCGCCGCAGCATCGAGCGGCTGCTCGATCCGGCCGTTTCGCGCTACCCGCTGGCGTGGCTGCCCGACTACGCGCGCAGGATGCACGCCATGTTCGACGGCGATCCCTTTCCCTACGGCATCGAGGAGAACCGCGCGACCTGGGAGCAGATGGCGCTGTACACTTGGCAGCAGGGCATCGCGCACCGCCAATTCAAGCCCGAGGAAATTTTTCCCGAAGGCATCATGACCAAGGTGATCATCTGAGATTCGGAACGGAGAAAGAATGAGCGGCGTTACACCTAATTCGGGTGGTCCGGTCGCAGCCGAACAGATTGCAGACTTGGCCGCCGCCAGCCGCATCCTCGCCGCCCAGGGCGTCGTCGACGGCTTCGGTCACGTCTCGATGCGCCATCCTCAGGCACCCGATCGCTATCTGATGGCGCGCTCGATCGCGCCTGTGCTGGTGACGCCCGCCGACATCATCGAGTACGATCTGGACAGCAATCCCTGCAACGCCAATGGCCGCTCCAGCTTCCTCGAGCGCTTCATCCACGGCGAGATCTACAGAGCGCGGGCCGATATCATGTCCATCGTGCACAGCCATTCTGCTTCGGTGATTCCATTCGGGCTGGTCGGCGTGCAGATGCAGGCGATGTTCCACAACGCGGCCTTCCTCGCGGTCGGGGTGCCCGTGTTCGATATCCGCAAGAAGTTCGGCGTCACCGACATGCTGGTCAGCAACGGCGAGAAGGGGGTGGCGCTCGCCCAAGTCATGGGCAGGAAGGACGTCGTGCTCATGCGCGCGCACGGCAGCGTGGCCTGCGGTCCGACGCTGCAGACAGCGGTGTTCCGCGCCGTGTACACCGAGGTCAATGCCCGCATTCAGCACTGGACCGCGGCGCTCAAGGGCGGTGCGCCGATTGCCGCGCTCGACGTAGAGGAAGGCCGGCTCGCCGACGTGGTCAACCAGACCGCCGGCATGCGCGCCTGGGATCTTTGGCGCAGCCAGGTCCGCAGCCAGGTAAACTGGTGACGATCAAAGGGAGGCGCGCCATGTCCCAGGCCGCATTGAAGCATTTAGGCGAGGCTGCATCTGAGTCTGAGCTCAAGCAGCAGCTCGTCGACTGCATCCGGATGCTCGAGCAATCCGAGATCATCGACTACAACGGCCACTGCAGCATCCGCCTCGACGACAAGCGCATCCTCATCAATATCGGCTCGTGCCAGCGCAGCCGGCTCACGGTCGAGGACCTGTGCACGATCGACCTCGAGGCGAACCAGATCGAGGGGAAGGGCAATGCGCCGCTGGAGCGCCACCTGCATTGCGGCATCTACCGGGTGCGGCCCGACGTGAAAGCGATCGTGCACGCGCACCCGAAGTGGTCGACCTTCCTGACCATGGTGGGCGAACCCTACAAGCCGGTGTATGCGCAGGGCTCGCTCGTCTATCCGGTACCGGTGCTCGATTCGCCCAACTCGATCAATAACCGCGCGATGGCCGAGCGGCTGGCGGCCACCCTCGGAGACCGGCCGGCGGCGATGATGAAGTCGCACGGGGCGGTGACGGTGGGCAAGGACATCGTCGAGGCCTTCGTCCTCGCCAACTACCTGGAGGAGAACGCCTATCGGCAGTACATGGCGCTGCAGATCGGCAGGCCGTATTCGTTCAGCGAGGAAGAGCTGGCGCTGTGCCGTGAGAAGCTATGGAACGCGAACCTCTTCAAGCGCACCTGGGACCATTTCCGGGCGAAGCTCGGGTGAGCGCTGCCTAGCCTCCGGGTCGCCGCCGGCGAGTCATACAAAAAAAGACGGGGACAGACCCTGCGGTCTGTCCCCGCCGTGAGGTGCTCGCCGCCCGCGTTATTGACCAGAGGAGGAGGAGGAGGAACCCCGGGTCGCGCGGACGGCGAAGCAGACTGACTGTTAGTGCGCCGAGCGTGGCTTGGCAGGTGCGTGGAACAGCCTGGCCAGCGCGCTCTTCGCTTGAGACAAAGCTCGGACCGCCGCATCGAGCGCGAGTTCCCAGCGTTCTGCACGCTGTACATGCCCGAGGTAGCGCTGACGCACGGCCTCAGGCAGCGATTCGTAGGCCGCTTTCCAGAACGGCGTCTGCAAGGTGTTACGCATGGCTGATTTCCTTTCTATGGTCCAGCACGGATAAGGCGCGGCCGGCAAATCGGACCAGTGCATCCGCACCGGCGCGGATCAAGCGCGCGACTTCCTGCGAGCGCGCCGCGCGCGCGGCGCGTTCCAGCGCGTACAATTCGGAAAAGCTCAGATCGGTTTGGGATTTCATGTTTGTTGCTCCTATCACGGGTTCGAAGATAGTCCCGGGAGAGCGAAACAACAAACGATGAATTCTCACCTATCGCATAAGAAAAACTCATCTCATTTGTGACTCATTACCCCGCATGACTTACCGCCTGCCCCCGCTGAACGCACTGCGGGTATTCGAGACCGCCGCGCGCCACCTTTCCTTCAAGGAGGCGGCGAGCGAGCTTTCGATCACCCAGGCGGCCGTCAGCCACCAGATCAAGAGCCTCGAGGAGTATCTCGGTGTCGAGCTGTTCCGCCGCGCTGGGCGCGGCGTGCAGCTCACCGAAGCGGCCCGCGCCTGTCTGCCGAGGTTGCGCGAAGGGTTCGAGTCCCTGGCCGCCGCGGTGGAGACGATCCGAGAGCGCGGTGAGGAGACGGAGCTGAGAATCACCGCGCCGCCGGTGTTCACCGCACGCTGGCTGATGCCGCGCCTGGCCGATTTTTCCAAGCGCGAGCCGCGCATCGAATTGCGCGTATTCGGCTCGAGCAGGATGGTCGACGCCGGCGCGCTCGATTCCTCTGTTCTCGTCGGAAATCTCGATTTGAGGGACGAGATGTCCGGCGTCGAAATCCATCTCGGTGGCGGAACCTATCCCGGTTATCGAGCCGATCACCTGTTCGACGTTGCGACCGTCGCGGTGGCCAGTCCCGAACTGGCGCGAGGCGATCCGCCGCTCGAACACCCCGCCGACCTGGCGCGTCACGTGCTCCTGCACGACGACGCCATGGACCTCGTGGCCCACGGCCGCGCCTGGCAGAAATGGCTCGAGGCCGCGGGGGTCGCCGACCGCGTCGACGGCAGCCGCGGGCCGCATTTTTCCTCGAACATCCTGTCGCTCGAGGCGGCGTCGCAGAAGCTGGGTGTGGCGCTCGCACTGAAACCTCTGATCGACCACGATATCGCTTCAGGGAGGCTGTGCGCACCGTTCAAGGTGGAACTGAAACCGCAATCTGCGTATTACCTCGTGTGCCCCGAGGTCATCGCCGAGCGCCCGGCGGTCGCCGCGTTTCGCAAATGGCTCCTGGAGCAGGCAGCCGGAGCATAAGCGGGCGCCTTCGCGCGGGCGTCCTCTTGCACCGTCGATTCTCCGTCGATCGTGTCGAACCTTCGGCGATGACGTTGTCAGACTTCCACTCACCTTAATTGTTTTCGGAGCTTGGTGAAAAACTAATGCATTCGAATTCGATTGACGTGGCGCCCGTGCGAGGCGACGTGATAATTTCTGCGAGGGCAAAGATGGCGACGCGAGAAACAAAAAACAACGTCGCGCCGCCTTCCGGCAAGGCGGCGGATTGCGGAACGGGGCTGGGTGTTCTCCATGCTGCAGCAGTTTCTTCACAGGGTTCGTGCGTGCGGTTTCACGGTCATCGAGCTGATGATCAGCTTGGCGATCGTGGGCGTGCTTGCGAGCGTCGCGACCCCGATGTACCAAAACTACCGCGAACGGGTGCGGGTCAACGCGGCCATCACCGACATCGCGGCCATGTCGGCGGTGATCAAGCTTTACTCCACGGACGCGCACAAGCTGCCGGCGTCGCTCGCCGATATCGGCAACGGCGGCAAGCTCGACCCCTGGGGACGTCCCTACCGGTATCTCGACCTGACCACGGTGAAGGGCCACGGCGCGTCGAGAAAGGACAAGCGTCTCAATCCCCTGAATTCCGATTTCGATCTGTATAGCGTCGGCAAGGACGGCGAGTCGCTGACTTCGCTGATGGCGCCGCCCAGCCGCGATGACGTGATACGCGCGCGCGACGGTCGTTTCATAGGACTGGCCCGGGACTTCGATCCGTGATCCGGCTGACCTACCGCGCGTTCAAGGGCCGTGTGGCGCGCAGGGTGTTCTTGCTGTTCGTCCTGTCCGCGTTCGTTCCTCTGGCACTGGTCGCGGCTCTGTCGGTTACCCAGCTGCGCCAGTCCATTTTTGCGCAGGGGGAGAGGCGGCTTGCCACGGCCGGCCAGGAATACGGCATGGCGGTATTCGATCGCCTCCAGGTCGCCGCGGATTCGGCGGCCTCCGCCGCGGAGCTGGTTGACAGGCGACAGCGCGGGAAGACGGTCGCGACACGACATTTCCGTTCGCTGGGGATCATGGAACCCGGGTTTCCTCCACGAGCCTTGTTCGGGGAGGTGCGCCCGGCCCCGTTTCTTGCGGGAAACACGCGAGAAAGACTGGCCGAGGGGAAAAGCGCGCTTGTCGTCCACCAGGACGGAGCCGGACCGAGGGTGCTGCTTCTTGTCCCCGCAGGCGATGCCGCTTCCGGGCGCATCATTCTCGGGGAGCTGCAAGCCGAGTATCTGTGGGGGACGCAGGATCTGCTGCCGACCGCCATCGACATCTGCGTGATCGACAGCGACTCTCGAGCCGTGCTGTTTTGCCCGGTGCCGGTTCCCCAGGAGGTATTGGGCGCGATCGCGAATTCGTCGTCTCATTCGGCATTTGGCTCCCTCAACTGGGTCAGGGAAGGAGAGACACAACGCTCGGTCGCCTGGAGCCAGTTCCTCCACGCAGAGTTCGGCGCGGCCGACTGGGTTGTCGTTGCCAGCCAGTCCGAGAGCTATCTATTGAGATACATGGCCGGGTTCCAGCAGCTCTTCGTCCCGGTAGTCATCCTTGCATTGCTCGTGGTGCTGCTCCTCAGCATCCGGCAGATCCGCGGCACGATGGTGCCGCTCGAAAAACTTGCCGCCGGCGCGGCCCGAATAGCTCAAAGCGATTTCGCCACGAAGGTGGAGGTGAAAGGCGACGATGAATTCGGCGAGCTGGCGACCGCGTTCAATCGGATGTCGGAGAAACTGGGACGCCAGTTCTCGGCGCTCAAGACCCTTTCCGAAATCGACCGGCTGATCCTGTCCGCGCCGGACACCGACGATATCGTCCGCGCCGTCCTCGAACGCGTCGCGGACATGGCCCCCGCCGATTCCGCCGGCGTCATGTTGCTCGACCACGACAATCCCGCCCTTGCAAGGACCTACTCGCGCTCGCTGCGGACGGACGCGAACACGTCCATCACACGCCAGCAGATCCAGAAGCACGATCGAGAACTCATGGAAAAGTCACGCGACGGATTCTGGATTCCGCTTGCCGGCTCGGCGCAGGGCCATTTGGCGCCGTTTCTCCCCGAGGGCATTCGCACCGCCTTCGTTCAGCCCATTCTGTGGCGCAATGCCGTGTGCGGCGCGCTCTCGCTCGGATTTCGCGTTGCCCCGGCTCTGAATGAAGAGGGCCGCAAGCAGATCGGTGAGTTGGCCGATCGCCTGACGGTCGCGATGTCATCGGCCTGGCGCGACGAGCAACTGTATCAGCAGGCGCACTATGATTCTCTAACCGGCCTTCCCAATCGACTGGTCCTCATGGACCGGCTCACCCAGGGGATTGCGAGATGTCATAGGGAATCCGGCAGTCTGGCCCTGCTGTTCGTCGATCTCGATCACTTCAAGAACGTCAACGATACTCAGGGACACGCATCCGGGGACCGGGTGCTCAAGGAGGCTGCCGGCCGAATATCGCGCTGCGTCCGGGACACGGATACGGTATCGCGGCATGGAGGCGACGAATTCACCGTCATCCTGGGCCAGGTGCACCGCCCGAGGGACGCGGGACGGGTCGCGGAGGACATCGTTCGTTCCTTGTCCGAGGTTTTTGTGGTCGACGGGCAATCTTCCTTTCTCAGCGCGAGTGTCGGCATCGCGGTCTATCCGCAGGACGGAGATTCAGCCGAGGTCTTGATCAAGAATGCGGATACCGCGATGTACCGGGCCAAGTCCGGAGGCCGGGCGCGGTCCGTGTACTTCAAAGAGAGCATGAACGTCGAGGCCGTCGAAAGGGTCACCCTGGACCGGGAGCTTCGGGAAGCCATCGGGCGGGACGAGCTCGAGCTGCACTATCAGCCGCAGCTGGATCTTCGCAGCGGCGAAATCATCTGCGCGGAGGCGCTCATGCGTTGGAGGCATCCGCGGCTCGGTGTTGTTCCCCCGGGGCGTTTCATCCCGATCGCCGAAGAGTTCGGTTATATCGAACAGATGGGGCGCTGGCTGCTGCACGAGGCGTGCATGCAGATGAAAGCGTGGCGGACCGACGGCCTGCGAGTCAGTCGGCTCGCAGTGAACATTTCGGCGATACAGTTCCGGAAGCACGACCTTGTCGAATTCATCAAGGAGTGCACTCGCCTGGCGGGCATCGGGCCCGAATGCCTCGACCTGGAAATCACCGAATCCGTCTTGATGGATCGAGGGAGCGATGTCGAGCGCATGCTGCGAGATCTGGCCGCGATGGGCGTATCGATCTCACTCGACGATTTCGGCACGGGTTTTTCTTCACTGGCTTATCTCAAGCGGTTTCCCTTTCGCAAGGTCAAGATCGACCGCGGGTTCGTCGATGGGCTCGGCCGTGATTCCGATTCCGAGGCCATCGTTGCTGCGATCGTGGCCATGTCGCATGCTCTGGGCAAGGAGGTCGTTGCGGAGGGCACCGAAACCGCCGAACAAATCTCGATCTTGCACAGGCTGGGTTGCGATGCTGTCCAGGGCTATCACATCTCCAGGCCATTGCCTGCTGCGGAGTTTTCCGCGTTCGTCAAAGCCAGGGAAAAAACCAGCCTTGGGAAAGTCGTCGGGCTGAATTGAGGGGAAATCCAGAGGGCTGACGCGCTCAGATCGTGCGTTCGACCATCGTCCTCAGCTCCGCCGTCGCCTCGAGCGAGAACATCGCCTGAGCGCGGGCGAAGCGCCAGCGCTTGACTTGCTCCGCCTGGCGACTGCATGATTGGAGCGCAGCGCGCTTCGAGCTACTTTTCGAGCGGCTCGCCCACGGCGGCAACGTGACCGTGGACATCGGCCCCGGCTCCGCGGAATCATCATAGACCTATAAAAAATTCTGCTCCCTGCGGCGGCATCAGGCGCCGCTATACTCCATCGTCAATCAGGAGGATGCCATGAGACCCATACTTGTTCGCGCCGGCTGTGCCGCGGCGCTGTTGGCTGCAGGGTATGCCGCCGCACCGGCCTGGGCGCAGGATGCTGCGCGGAGCCTTGCCGCAACCTGCACCGCCTGCCACGGCACCGATGGACGCAGCGTCGGAGGCGTCCCGCCCAGCCTCGCCGGGCGGGACAAGGGCGAGCTGCTGCAGACCATGAAGGATTTCAAGACGGGCAAACGGCCGGCTACGGTCATGCACCAGCATGCCAAGGGCTACAGCGACGAGCAGCTCGAGCTCATTGCGAATTACTTTGCCGGCGTCACGCCGGGCGCGGCTGCTGCCGCGCCCGCGGCGCGGGTCAACAATTGAGGAGAGGCCCATGACACTATCCAGACGCGAGTTCGTGAAGTGGATGGCGGCCTCGTCCGGTGCCGCTGCGGTGGCGGGTTGCGCGGGAATGGGGGGGGCGGCTGCCGGGCGCGTGGTGGTCATCGGCGGCGGCTACGGCGGCGCGACCGCGTCCCGTTACATCAAGCTGTGGGCGTCCGACATCGACGTCACCGTGGTCGAGCGCAACGACGCGTTCGTCTCCTGCCCGATCAGCAACCTGGTGCTGGGCGGCAACACCCAGATCGGCAATATCACGATGGGCTACGACGGCCTGAGAAACCGTGGCGTGAACATAATGCGCGACGACGCGGTGGCGGTGGACGCCGCCGCGCGCCAGGTGCGGCTCGCCAGCGGCAAGACGCTCCCCTACGACCGGCTGATTGTTTCGCCCGGAATCGACTTCATGTACGACTCGATCCCAGGCCTGAAGAGCGCGGACGCTCAGAACCGCGTGCTGCACGCCTGGAAGGCGGGGCCGCAAACGGTTGCGCTGAGAAAGCAACTCGAGGCAATGCCCGACGGCGGGGTGTTCGTGTTCCAGTTCCCGATGGCGCCTTACCGCTGCCCGCCGGGCCCGTACGAGCGCGTATGCCAGGTCGCGGACTACTTCAAGCGGGCGAAGCCGAGGTCCAAGATCATCGTGCTCGATGCCAATCCCGACATCGTCTCGAAGAAGGGGCTGTTTCTCGCCGCGTGGAACGGCATGTACAAGGGCATGATCGACTACCGTCCCAACAGCGAGCTCCGGGACGTGGACGTCCAAGGCATGACGGTGAAGCTCGCGTTCGACAGCGTCAAGGGCGACGTGCTGAACGTCGTGCCGCCTCACGGCGCCGGGAGCGTCGCACGGCAGGCGGGGCTCATCACCGCCAACCAGCGCTGGTGCGGGGTGGACTGGCTCACCATGGAGTCGGTGGCGGTCAAGGGCATCCACGTACTGGGCGACGCGACGCTCTCCGCGCCGGCGATGCCCAAATCGGCCAGCATGACGAACCAGCATGCCAAGGTCTGCGCCGCCGCGGTGATCGCGTTGATCAAGGGCCGGCCGGTCAACCCGCAGCCGATGATGATGAACACCTGCTACAGCTTCGTGGACGGAAAAAACTCGATGCACGTCGCCTCGGTGCACGCCTACGACGCCGCGCAGAAGACCATGGTGGCGGTGAAAGGCGCGGGAGGAGTCTCCACGGCAGCGAGCGAGCTCGAGGGCACCTACGCCTGGGGCTGGGCGCGGAACATCTGGGGCGAGGCGCTCGGTTAGGTCGCCGTCGCCGCCAGGAAAGGGCGTGGGGGAATTTGAGTACGCTGGCCGGCGCAGCCCCCACATCCACATAAATCGACTTGGGCAGGAGGAACTGGAAATGCATCACACGCGCAGATCCGTATTGAGGGGAGTCTGGGCCGTAGGGGCGCTGGCGACCGCCGTCGCCGCCGGTCTGCTCAGCCCCGGCCGTGCGTTCGCCGCCTGGAACAAGGGCGCGTTCGAGGCGAAAAACACCGCCGACGCGATGAAAGCGCTCGGCGTCAGCAACGCGCAAGACAGCAGGGACATCCAGATCCTCGCTCCCGACATCGCCGAGAACAGCGCGGTGGTGCTGATCGAGATCACCAGCAACATCCCGGGCACTACCGCCATCTCGGTGTTCATCGAGAAGAACCCGTTCCCCTACACGGGTACCTTCGATGTCTCGCAGGGTGCAGTCCCCTACGTGCAACTGCGCGTGAAGATGGGCGAGTCCTCACCGGTGCGCGTGGTGGTGGCGGCCGGCGGCAAGTACTACACCACCGCCAAGGAAGTGAAGGTCACCATCGGCGGCTGCGGCGGTTGAGCGGAGGAGAACATGGCAGAACCGATGAAGATCCGCGCCACGTTGCAGGGCGACGTGGCCGACGTGCGCGTGCTGATGGCGCACCCGATGGAGACCGGGCAGAGGAAGGACGCGGCGGGCAAGCTCGTGCCGCTGCATTTCATCCAGACCATCACCGCGCAGCTCAACGGCAAGACGGTGTTCGCCGCCGACGTCAGCCAGGCGGTGTCGCGCAACCCGGTATTCGCCTTCAAGGTGAAGGGGGCCAAGGCGGGCGACAAGCTCTCCGTCACCTGGCAGGACAATACCGGCGACAAGCGCACCGACGAGGTGGTGATCCGCGCCGGATCCTGATTTTGACCCGAGGGGCCGCAGAGCCTCGTTCGAACAATTGGAGGAGCAAGAAATGAGACACGCGCTCGTGCTCGGGATCGCCGCGGCCGTAGCGGCGGCTGCCCCTTGGCCGCAGGCAGCGGCGCAGACCCCCGACCCCACCGCCGCGGAGTTCGACAAATTCCGCGAAATCATGGAGCAGGACAACCCGGCGGAGTTGTTCGAGGTGAAGGGCGAGGAGTTGTGGCGCGCGCGCCGCGGCCCGAAGAACGCTTCTCTCGAGCAGTGCGACCTGGGCCTCGGGCCGGGCGTGGTGAAGGGCGCGTATGCGCAGATGCCGCGCTACTTCGCCGATGCCGACCGCGTGATGGATGCCGAGGCGCGCATCGTACATTGCATGATGACACTGCAGGGCTTCACTTACGCGGAGCTGGCGAAGCAGCCCTTCAGCAGCCTGGTGCGCACGCCCGACCCGGTATCCCTGGTGACTTACGTCGCAGCGCAGTCGCGCGGCATGAAGCTCGCCGCGCCGCAGAATCACCCGAAGGAGCGCGCCACCTACGAGACGGGCAAGGCGATCTTCCACTTCCGCGCCGGCGCCTTCGACTTCTCCTGCGCCAGCTGCCACGGCGTGGACGACAAGCGCATCCGCACGCAGCCGCTGCCCAACTTCACCAAGCCCGATCAGGCGATCCGCGCGGTGCAGGGCTGGCCAGGCTATCGCATGACCGGCGGCGTGATGCACTCGCTGCAATGGCGCATGAACGACTGTTTCCGCCAGCAGCGTTTCCCCGAGCCGGGCTATGCCTCGGAGACGGTGAGCGCGCTGCTCAGCTACCTCACCGTCAACGCCAACGGGCAGGTGTATCGCGGCCCGGGCATCAAGCGCTAGGAGAGTCAGGCCATGAGACTCGCATCCGCCGTACTGCTTGCCATCGCCGCCGCACTTCTCGCCTCCTGCGCCACGCCGCAACGCGACTACCGGCCCGACGCGCTGGCGATCATGAAGCGCGACTTCCATGCCAGGGGCAGCGCCGGCATGGACCGCCTGAACGAGGACGCCGTGCAGGCTGCATGCAACCAGCACCAGGACAATCCGCCGCAAGGCGTCGCCGAGAAACTGCAGAAGGAGCAGTCGGCCGCCATCAAATGGCCGGCGGATGGCAAGCTGCTCGGCGACTGGAAATCCGGGGAGCGCATCGCGCAGGACGGCCGCGGCATGAGTTGGAGCGACAAGGGCGGCGTCGGCGGCAGCTGCTACAACTGCCACCAGATCGGCCCGCGCGAAAGCTCCTTCGGCACGGTGGGCCCGAGCCTGTACCAGTTCGCCAAGCTGCGCGGCTACGGCGCGGACATCCAGCGTTACGCCTACGGCAAGATCTACAACGCCAAGGCCTACAACCTGTGCTCGCAGATGCCGCGCATGGGGCACGTCGGCGCGCTCACCGAGCAGCAGATGAAGGACCTCACCGCACTGCTGATGGATCCGGCCTCGCCGGTCAACCAGTAAGCCGAGGCACGCTGGGCGTGAGCGGCGCGATGCTGCGCTTGGCGCGCAGGTGGCGCGCCGCCACGTCCCATACCGGCTCGCCGCTCGCGCCTTCGGCCACCGGCGCCCACCCCGCGACCTTGTAGCGCTTGCCCGCCTCCATGGGCTGGCCGCGCAGGCGCATGTCCAAGATGCGCCGGCCGATCGCTGCGCGCGGATCGCAGGCGTAGGTCATGCCGCCCACGCGCACCATGTCGCCGCCCTGCTGCAGGTAGGGGTCGGGATTGAACGAGTTGTCCGCGATGTCCTCGAGGATCTCTTTGATCTGCGCGCCGGTCAGCTCGTTCAGGGTCGAGTAGGGGTAAGTGACGGCGGTCTGGTCCATCAGGTGCTCGAAGGTGATCGTATCGCCGGGCAGCAATGTGCTGCCCCAGCGAAAGCCCGGCGAAAAGGCGATCTCGGCGCCTTTCACCTGCATGAGTGCGTCGAGCAGCAGCTGGTCCCAGGTGCCGTTGAAGGTGCCGCGACGGTAGAGGAGGCCCTCGGTCACCGCCAGCTTCTCCTCGAGCCGCGCGCGGTACGGCCGGCGCACGCGCTCGATATGGGCGGCCATTGCCGCATCGGCTGGAAGGAGGTTGGAGAACACCGGCAGCAGGCGGTAGCGATGGCCCGTCACCGCGCCGCCCTTCACCTCGAGGTCGAGCACGGCGAGAAATTTGCCGTGCGAGCCCGCGTTGGTGACGAGCGTCTTGCCTACCACCATGGGCGCCGGCACGCCGTCGTGCGTGTGCCCGCCGAGGATCGCGTCGATGCCGCGCACACGCGCGGCGAGCTTCAGATCCACTTCAAGGCCGTTGTGCGACAGCAGCACCACTGCCTGCGCGCCCTTGGCGCGCACCTCGTCCGCCAACTGCTGCAGGCGTGACTCCTGGATGCCGAAGGTCCAGTCGGCCACCATGTAGCGCGGGTTGGCGATCGGCGTATAAGGGAAGGCCTGGCCGATCACCGCGAGCGCTACGCCGTTTACCGAGCGCAGCGTATAGGGCTTGAACACCGGGTCTTCGAAGTCCACCGTCTTCACGTTCTGCGCGAGGAATTCGATCGGCGCGAGCTCCTTGGACACCGCTGCGGCCACGCGCTTCGCGCCGTAGGTGAACTCCCAATGCGCGGTCATCAGGTCCACGCCGAGGAGCTTCTGCGCGCCGATCATGTCGGCGCCCTCGGTCCACAGCGAGGTCGCGGAGCCCTGCCAAGTGTCGCCGCCGTCCAGGAACAGCGCGTGCGGGCGCGTGGCGCGCAAGCGCTTTACCAGTGTGGCGAGGTGGGCGTAGCCGCCGATCTTGCCGTAGCGGCGCGCGGCGCGCTCGAAATCGAGATAGGTGAAGGCGTACGCCGTGGCGCTGCCGGGGGCGAGGCCGTACCGCGCGGCGAAAGCGTCACCCACGGGCTCGCGGAAATACACCGGCAGCAGCTGCGCGTGCGAGTCGGTCATGTGCAGCAGCGACAGGTTGCCGAAAGGCGGCAGGTCGTAGAGTTCGCCGGCTGCCTGCGCCGCGCTCGCACCGGGGCGTAGCGCCGCGCCAGCCGCCGCGGCGAACGCGAGGAGCCGGAGGAATTCTCGTCTGTGCATGGGCGCCATTCTGCACGGGCGACGTGGCCGTGACGAGCCCATCAGGCGACCTTATTGCCGGATCAGAACAACGGTGTTGCCCGGTGCGGGAGCGGGTGCCGAGAATACGGCGTTACCAGAGGAGTGGCCATGCCCGGCCTGGTCCGGCCCCACGGCGGAGGACCGCTGAGATCCCTGATGCTCGCCGGCGAAGCGCTCGCCGCCGAGCGCGCTCGCTCGCGCTCGCTGCCCGCGCTGCGCGTGAGCTCGCGCGAGAAGGGCGACCTCATCATGCTCGGCATCGGCGGCTTCACGCCGCTCGAAGGCTTCATGACGCACGCCGACTGGCAGGGGGTGTGCGACGGCTATCGCATGGCGAGCGGCCTGTTCTGGCCGATCCCGATCACGCTGTCCACCGACAACGCTACGGCGGCCGGGTTCAAGACCGGGACCGATATCGCGCTGCTCGACGCGGACAACGGCGAGGCGATGGCCACGATGAAGGTGACGGAAAAGTACGCCATCAACAAGGCGCACGAATGCGCGACCGTGTTCCGCACGACGGACCTCGAGCACCCCGGCGTCAAGATGGTGATGCAGCAGCCCGAAGTGAACCTCGCGGGCCCCGTGAAGGTGCTCTCCGACGGCGGCTTCAAGGCGAAGTACGGGGCCCTGTTCATGACGCCCGCCGAGACGCGCGCCGAGTTCGAGCGGCTCGGCTGGTCGCGCGTGGCGGCGTTCCAGACGCGCAACCCCATGCACCGCTCGCACGAGTATCTCGCCAAAGTGGCGATCGAGACTTGCGACGGCGTGCTGGTGCACTCGCTGCTCGGCGCCCTCAAGCCCGGCGACATCCCGGCGGAAGTACGCACGCGCGCCATCGCCGAGCTGATCGCGAAGTACTTCCGGCCCGGCACCGTGGTGCAGGCGGGCTATCCGCTCGACATGCGCTACGCCGGTCCGCGCGAGGCGTTGCTGCACGCGCTGTTCCGGCAGAACTACGGCTGCTCGCACCAGATCGTGGGGCGCGATCACGCCGGCGTGGGCAGCTACTACGGGCCGTTCGATGCGCACCGCATTTTCGACGAGATCCCGCAGGACGCGCTGGAGACGCGGCCGCTGAAGATGGACGTGACGTTCTGGTGCTACCGCTGCGGCGGCATGGCCTCGGGACGCACCTGCGCGCACGGCGACCAGGACCGCCTGCAGGTTTCCGGTACGCAACTGCGCAAGTGGCTCTCCGAGGGCAGCCCGGTGCCGGCCGAGTTCAGCCGGTCCGAGGTGCTGGAGATCCTGCGCGCGTATTACGCCTCGCTTACAAGCAGTTGATCAAGGACTGAGCCGCTGAGGACCCCGGAGTCAGCACTGCTCCCAGGGAAGCCCGTCGTGGCGCCAGCCGGCGACCACATTGCGTCGGTGCTTCGCGTCGAGGGGGCCTTCAAAGCCGTTCAGCACGTTGTAGACGCGGGAGAAGCCCTGCCGCTCGAGCGCTTCGCCCGCCTCCTGGGAGCGGTTGCCGCTGCGGCAGATGAGGACGATCGGGCGCACGGCGTGGTTCGTGCCGGCGAGCTTCTTCACCTGGCCGACGAAGTGCGGGTTCACCTCCCAGTCGGGCCCATCGTTCCATGCCGCGTGCAGCGCGCCAACCGGGTGGCCGACGAACAGGTACTCCATCTCGCTGCGGCAGTCGATGAACAGCGCGTCGGGGTTTTTCTGCAGGAACTCCTGCGCCTGCTTTGGCTCAAGATGGTCCATTGACCTATTATCGGACGTGATGGGCAACGAGTTCAAGGGACTCAGGGCCCCGATTCTATCCAGTAGATCGCCAGCCCGAGCGCGATCAGGACGATGTCCGCCAGGCCAATGACCAGAATCAGGAACGTGATACGCCGCGCGGCCGGCTTCAGCGGCAGCCATACGCGTCGCATGAACCGGCGGTACAGTGGAATCCATCCCCAGCGCCGGTCGCGCTCCAGGTACGTCTTAAGCGCCACGCCCCATGCGTGCAAGCTGCGATCGACTTCGGCGTCCTGGGCGCCTGCGCCAGTCGAGCCGTATTCGTCGGTGATGGTGAGCCGGCTGCCGGTGGGCGTCGGCTCGATCTCGAAGCGGGTGCTTTTCTTGAGACCCTCCGCGTAGTCCACCCGCAAGGCGCGATCCGACGTTCGTGTGACGGACGCCGTCATCACCGAGCGCAGCCCATTGCTGTGATTCAGGACTTCGGCCCTGAAGCTGGCTGGCGCACTCCGCTCCCACGATGCGAACTCGAGGAAGGGGTTGATGCGGTAAAGCTGCTCCAGATCGCGGTGGAACGCGGCGAGCTCAGCGGAGTTGAGGGGTGTTTCCAGCACCACCCAGGCGGCGTCCCGGCCGAGCGGCGCGCCGGCCCCGCTCACCCGGGACGAGGCGCGATCAGCAGCGGCACCACCAGACCGCGCACCAGTGTCTCCAGCTGCATGCGCGAGCGCAAGCCGCGCACCCTCGCGGGGCGCGGCGACCCAATCACCACCAAGTCCGGCTTGAGCATCGCCGCCGCTTCGAGCAGGCACTCGGCCGGCTTGCCCAGCACGACTCGCCGCTCGTAACGCAGCCCCATCTCGGCCGCGCGCTCCCGCACACGCGCGATTTCCACCTCGATCTCGCGCTCCAGTTGCTGCTCGACGTGCCGGCCATAGGCGTCGCGCGTGGTGGCGTTGTTGAGCCAGTCGTCACCCATCATGCCCTTCCAGAAATCCGGCACGACGACGAGCTGCGAGAGCCGCGCGCCAGGTGCGGCGAGCGCGAGCGCCATGCGCTCGCCCTCCCGCGCCCCAGCGGTGCCGTGGCTCGCGAGCAGAATGTGCGTGTACTTGGCCAGCGAGGAGGGGGTAACGGGGGAACCTGGGTTTCCCTGTTCCTAGGAAGAGGTAACGGGGGAACCTGGGTTCCCCTGTTCCTAGATAAGGGGTAACGGGGGAACCTGGGTTCCCCTGTTCCTAGATGAAAACGTAAACCAACAGCGCGATGACGAGCGAGAGCACGAGCGCCATGATGTCCTCGTGCCGGTCGCTCTTGAACACGGTCAGTGCGGAGCCGCGGTCGAACTTGTCTTCAGCCATGATTGTCTCCCGGATTCAGATCGTTTCGGCAACGAGCAGCCACACCACGATCAGCGAACCGATCGCCTTGATGACCCCCACGATGCTGCCCACCACCAGCGGTTGCCCGCCGGCCTGCTTGATGGAACTCATGGTGATCTGCATCCCCAGGCCTACCAGGCCGAAGGTGAAGAACCAGGCGATCAGGTCGCGGAACATGGCGATCTTCTTCGCCGTGTGACGGACCGCGCGGTGCGCCTTGGTCAGAACGTCGTTCGCCGCCTTGCCCATGATCTTGGCATTGACCACACCCCGCAGCGTGTCGTCGTCGTCGATCGACATCAGCTTCTTGTTCTCGATCAGTCTCTGCAGCGCGGCCTTCTGGTCCTGGCGCTGCACCTTGTCGGCTTCCGCCTTCAGCGCGGCGAGGTCCTTGTCGCCAAGGAGCGTGCTGACCGGCTTGCCCTCCTTGTCCTTGGTCGTCATCGCCTTGTCGCTATTGTCGAAGTACGAGCCCTGGTAATGCTGGGCCGGCGCGAAGATGCCGGTCGAGGACAGCGCGAACATCAGGATGAAGCCGAGGACGAAAATCGGGAACTTGCCGACGACCACCTGGACGAGGTCCACTTTCTCCGCGCCTTCCTCGCGCTTCACGTACCACACCGCCAGCCACAGCACGATGATCGGCAGGAACAGCACGCGGGTGATGTTGAAAATCTCCGCGACCTTCAGCGTCTCGATGCCGGTGGGCTGGAAGGCGAGCGCCGCGCCGGCGACCTGCGCCGAGTTGAGGATTCCGGTGCCAGCCCAGGCGCCGAACTGGATGAAGCCCATGCCCATTGCCTTGCCGACGATCGGGAACAGGAACATGCAGATCACGCCGAACAGGAGAATGGTTCCGATGGTGTAGGCGATCTCGGTGGACTTCGCCTTCACCACCGGGGCGACGGCCACCGCCGCAGACACGCCGCAGACGCCGACGCCGGCGGCCAGCACCCCGGTCATCGAGTTGGGCATGTTCCGGCGCACCCCCAGCCAGAGCACAACGCCCACGGAGCCGAGCACGAACACGCCGATCAGCACAATGGAAAGGCGGCCCAGATGCGCCAGTTCCGCGAGGCTGTAGAGCGCGCCCAGCAGGATGACGCCCGTCTTCAGGCCGAGCCGCGAGAGCCGGACTCCGTTCTCGGCCCAGGCGGGTACCTTGAAGACGTTGACGATGATGATGCCGGCGATGATACCCATCACCACATAGTTCAGGTTCATCACGCTGGCGAAATTGAAGCCGAGGGTCGGCTGCGCCGCGCGTCCCCACTGCGCCATCAGTGGATCGAGGCCCCACTTCACGACGAAGGCCACCATCATGATGAAGATGACGCCCCCGACCGTGGACAGGTAGTAGTCCCCCTCTCCCTCCTTCGGCGGGGCGAGCAGTTGCCACAGGCCGGCGACGATGCCGACGGCGCCGAAGCAGTACCCGAGGATCCGCATCTCGTCCGCACTGCGCGCGGTGCCGAGGAACTTGATGACCGGCCCCATCGCGCCGGACTGCACCAGGTAGGCGTAGGCCACCATGATGATTCCGAACACCAGCGGCCAGACCGTTCTACGCGTATAGACCATTGTTGGCGCCTCCCGATTGTCGTTGTGCTTTGGAGCAACGCGGCAAGCCGTGAACCGCGCTGCTGGTGACATTCTTACAGGGCATTGCTCCCGTAGACAAATTAATATTCATGGACCCCTTAGTGCTTTCTATGGCGATAGACTTGTGCGAGCGATGCTGCGCTGCGGGAGGTCCAAAAGGAGTTTCGATAATAGCTTGTGCGCCGCGTCATCTCCGCTGAGGCACGGGTTCCGCGCCCTGCAGGCCGGCGAGGCGTTCCTTGGCGAACTGCACAAAGCCGCTCACCAGCCGGGAGTGGAACCTCTCCTTTGGATAGACCACCGCCAGTTGGCGGTTGAGCTGCGGCGACAGCGGAATCTGCACCAGCTGCCCGAGCTGCGTCTCCTTCGTCACAGTGGCGCGCGACATGATGGCGAAGCCCAGACCGGTGGCCACCAGTCCCTTCAGCGCCTCGGGGCTCCCCATCTCCATCACCACCTGCATCGAGTCGGGCGACACGCCCGCCTTTTGCAGGTAATGGTCGATGACCTCGCGCGTGCCCGATCCCGGCTCGCGGCTGATGTAGGCATGTTCGGTGAGCGACTTCGGCGTCGCGGACTTCATCTTCGCCAGCGGGTGCGACGGCGCGCATACTACTTGCAGCTCGTCGTTGCAGCACACGTCGGTGACGAGCGAGGGCAGGTGCGAATCGCCCTCGATGAAGCCCATGTCGAGCGCGCGTTCCGCGACGCGGTCCTGCACCGCCTCCGAGTTGGCCACGAACAGCCGCGGCACCACGGCCGGGTAGCGCGACTTGAACTCGCCGAGGATCTGCGGCAGCAGGAACTCGGCGATCGTCGTGCTCGCGCCGATGAGCAGCGGGCCCGCCACCTGGCCGCCCATCTCCTTCAGGCGCGTGTCGAGCTCAGCGGAGAGCACGAGAATGCGCTCGGCGTAGTCCAGCGCCAGGGTTCCGGCGGGCGTGAGCGCGATGCGCCCGTGCGCACGGTCGAACAGGCGCGTGTTGAAGTGCTCCTCCAGCTGCCGGATCTGGAAGGTCACCGCGGGCTGCGTCATGAACAGCGCCTCCGCCGCCTTGGTGAAGGAGAGGTGCTTCGCGACCGCGTGAAAGACCTGGAGGCGTCTGTCGGCCATGGCCTATTCAAGCACAAAAAAGGGCCGCCCATAAAGGCGGCCCCCGGCGCGCCTGCTCAGGCCTTCCGCAGCTCGAATCCCGTCAGTCGATGATGTGGTAAACCGGCGCCTTCTCCATTGCCCACTTGCCGGTATCCCGGTCGTAGCGGGACAGGGTGAAGCAATGCCAGTTCTGATCATCCAGCTTCATATGATCGCCCCGGTAGTAATAGCCCGGCCACCGCGTTTCCTCGCGGAACAGCGTGTGATGGGTCACGGACTCCGAGGTCAAGAGCCGGTGGTGCAACTCCCACGTGCGCTGGAGCTGGTGAAGGTCTTCGGCACCCATGCTGCTCATGTCTTCCTTCAGCATGGTCAGCAACTCCAGGCCGCGGTTGAGCAGCTGGCCGTTGGTCATGTAGTTGGTGCTGATGCCGCCGACGTATTCGTCCATGATCTTCTCGAGACGCTGGAGACCGTGGATCGGAAGGAGGTAACTCGGCGAGACGGTCCCGGCGACGATCTCGTTGCGGCCGACCCGGTAGTTCTCCAAGGGCTGGTAGATCACTTTCTCGAGGTCGCGATATTCCTTCTCGCTCACCTGAGGCTGGTCCCTGCCCTTTTCCATCACGTACCTGACCGCCGCTTTGGCGGCGATCCGGCCTTCCGTGAAGGACCCTGACGAGAACTTGTGGGCGGTGCCGCCGATGGTGTCGCCGGCGCCGAACAGCCCGTCGACCGTCATCATGCGGTTGTAGCCCCACTGGTATTCTGCGGGGGCGTAGTCTTCCGGTCCGCTCGCCCACGCGCCGGAGCAGGTGGCATGAGAGCCCATGACATAAGGCTCGGACGTGGTCAGCTCGGGGTTGACGTGCTTGGGGTCGATGTTCTGCGATGCCCAGACGACCGCCTGCCCGATCGTCATGCCGAGGAAGTTCTCCCAGCCGATGGTTTCCTTGTGGGGGTCCTGGAAGGCCTCCTTGGTCACCATGCGGATGGGACCGCGGCCGGCCGCCAGCTCCTTGAGGAGGGCGTGGTTGCGCAGGCAGGTCGGCACCGGGTGATGGTCGATGTATTCGCCCACCAGCGCCCTGGTGTCCTCGACCCACCGCTTCTCGTACTCCTCGCCATTGCCATTCTGGGTGTACGTCTTCAGGTGGAGGAAGTAGGCGCCCACGGGACCATAGCCGTCCTTGAAGCGGGTCAGGACGATGCGGTTTTCCATCTGCGTCATCTTGGCGCCGACCTGGATCGGCAGCGCGTAGCACGACCCGCTGCTCCAGGGCGCATACCAGGTCCGCCCCATGCCCTCGCCCACGGCGCGCGGCTTGAAGATGTGCGACGCGCCACCGGCGCCCACGATCACGGCCTTCGCGCGGAACACGTGGTAGTCACCCGTGCGGACGTTGAAGCCGACGGCACCGGACACCCGGTTGGCCTTGTTGTCCATCAACAGGTGGGTGACCATGATGCGGTTGTAGACCTCGGTCGCGGCCTTGCGCGCCGCCTCGGCGACGATCGGCTTGTAGCTTTCGCCGTGGATCATGATCTGCCACTTGCCTTCGCGCTGGTAGCGTCCGGTCTTGGGGTCCTTCATCATCGGCAGGCCCCATTCCTCGAACTTGTGCACCGAGGAGTCGACGTGCCGGGCGATGTCGTAGCCCAGGTCCTCGCGCACCAGGCCCATGAGGTCGTTGCGGGCGTAGCGCACATGGTCCTCGGGCTGGTTCTCGCCCCATTGCATGCCCATGTAGCAGTTGATGGCGTAAAGTCCTTGGGCGACGGCGCCGCTGCGCTCGATGTTCGCTTTCTCGACGCAGACGATTTTCAGGTCGCGTCCCCAATACCGGGACTCGTAGGTTGCCCCGCAGCCGGCCATGCCACCGCCGATGACGAGGATGTCCGCGTCAACGAAAACCGTTTTCCTGCCCCCGAACAGTCCCATCAGACGACTCCCTGCTTGAGTTGATCCGGACGCAACGCGGGCAACCCGCCTTCGATCTTGAGCCCCTCCGGTTCGTGTGCGAGTTCCTGCTTGGCGAAATCCTCGGGGCGAGGCGCGGCGTACTCGGCCGGCCCCTTGATCGATCCCCAGGGGGTCGTCCGGATCGGCGACACGAAGTTCTTCTCGCGGCCGTCGCGGAACTTGAGCTTCCACGAAATGGTCGCCTTGGCCTCTTCCCGCAGTACCCGGACACTGTGGCCCAGGGGGGCGAAGTCGGCATAACCGCGGACATCGATGGCGTTTTGCGGACAGGCCTTCACGCAGGAGTAGCACTCCCAGCACATGTTCGGCTCGATGTTGTAGGCGCGCCGATAGGTCTTGTCGATGTGCATGATGTCGGACGGGCAGATGTCGACGCAATGTCCGCAACCGTCGCACCGGGTCATGTAAACGAATGTTGGCATGGCTTTCGTTGTCTCCCGAAATGAAGCTGATCAGTAGTGCCGGGGTTGTTCACGGGCGCTGCCGAACAGCTCGGGCTTGTCGGCGGGCGCGGGCAGGTTGCTCCTGGAGCCGTTCGCGTAGGAAGCCCTTTTTTCGAAGGCCGCCGCGGGCTTGAAAAACATGTGAGCGAACTTGGACCACGGTACCGATCCGAACAGCACCGTCGTGGCGATGAGGTACAAACCGAAGAACACACTGGCGCCGGGACCGCCCCTCGTTTGCAGAAAGGCCCAGATCAGGCCCAGCGTCACGCTGGCCAGGAGCGAGAGGACGAACAGGTCCGCGCGCATGAAGCGCAGCGGCGAATTGCCCTCGGCGGCGACATCGGCCCGGATGAAGAACCAGAACCAGTATCCGCCGAGGCAAACCATCAAGCCGCCGATCCACCAAAGCAGCGGCAGGATGGCGGGCGTCGGAGTCGCGGGCGTCGGATAGCCGAACACCATGACGGCGGTGGTGATGACGTAGATCAGGAACCCGTGCATGGTGAGCAGATGGGCGACGCGGCGGCGCGCGTTGCAGAATTCCCCGGATGCCAGGACGTCCACAAGGCCGGTTTGGACGGCGAGCGACACCCATTCGCCGCCGCCGATCTGCTTCGCCCCTTTGCTATTCGATTTCCGCCAATTATTGAAAAAATACCTGGCGCTCCCCTTGTGCACGACGTCGAACAGCGTGCCGGCCACCACCGCGACGAACATGAGGATCACGTAGACCTGCATGAACCAGGCGGGAAGGATGTCGGTCAGCGTTGCGAAGGGATTGTTGGTGAACATGGTTACCTCTATGTGAATCGGCGTCTCTTCGCGGCCTCGCATCCCGCGGCTTCCAACGCCGCGGTCATGCCGCCGCCGCCCCCGCCAACGACGAGTCCGGCTCTGCCGTCGGTACGGCGACGATCATGCTCCTGCCCCTGGTGACCGCGCCAATTATAGGGGCGCCCGGAGAAGTGACCTCAAAAAAAAGCTTATGCCGCCATAGAAAATACTAACTTGCGGCTCACGGCAGCATGGAACCGCCGGGATTGTCAGGCGCGCCAGGAGCTTCTTCAAAAATCCTTCAGCAGCGGGATGTCCTTCGCGGCCGGCGAGGGCTTGGTCGAAAACAGGTAGTGATACATGTCGGCGAGATCCTGGTCGCTGACGTGCTTGTCGGTGTATGGCGGCATGGCCTGGCGCGGCTTGCGGATCTGCATGACCCATGCGGCGTAGGGAAAGGGATTCGGATAGATCTTCGGCCCGGCGCCGCGTTCTCCGCCCTGTCCCACGGTGCCGTGACAGGTATGGCAGAGCTGTTCCATATAGAGCTTCCTGCCGCGCTCGGCGCTGCCCGCCGGCGCACCCAGGCTTTGCGCCGTCTGTGCAACCGCCCCGCCCGCTACCGCCAGCCACGCCACCGCGATCATCACCCATTTCCCCATGTTTCCCCCTGGCAACTCGTCACTCGTCACTCGTCACCCGTCACCGCGCGGCAGGCGCCGCGCTCAGCGCCCCTGGCAGACGACGTCTACCAGCGCCGGGCGGCCGTTCTTCACTTCGGCGAGCGCGCGCTTCAGCGCCGGCCCGACCCTGGCCGGATCGCTGATCGGGCCTTCCGCCCACACGCCCATGCCCTGCGCGAGCTTGGCGAAATCGATGTCGGGATTGGTGATTTCCGTGCCGATGTGCGCGGTCGTCTGCGTGCGGTTGTGGATCGCCGCCATGCGCTGGATGTGCATGATCTCCTGGTGGTAGCAGCGGTTGTTGTGCATCAGCATCAGGATCGGGATCTTGTGGTGCGCGGCGGTCCACAGCAGGCCCGGCGCGTACATCAGGTCGCCGTCCGGCTGGAAATGGACCGTCATGATGCCCTTGTCCTTGTTGGCGAGCGCGGCGCCGAGCGCGATCGGCCCGTAGCCGCCGACGCCGGCCGCGCCGTTGCCGCCGAGCATCTGGTAATGCTCCGTCACCGGCCACAGCCGGCGCGCCCACGGGATGCGGTCGCTCACCGGCAGCGCCCATTTCTCGTTCTTGATGACGTTCCACATCTCGGCGGCGAGGCGCGCGGTGCTGACCGGGCTCGCGTCCCAGCCGAGTGCCGCCCTTTCCTTGTCGCGCGCCTTCATGTCGCGGTGCATCTTGGCGACCGCCCTGGCGCGCTCGGCGAACGCGGCCTTGCGCTCGCTCGTCGCCGCGCGATTCACCGCTTCGATCAGGTCCGGCAGCGACGCTTCCACGTCGCCGCCGATCGCTAGGTCGGCCGGCATGAAGCGCTGGAAGTCCTGGTAGTTGGACTTGTGATAAACGTCCTGCATCGACAGCGTGATGACCTTGGCGCCCGGTTTGATAAGCGACCGGTAGGTCTTGTAGGGGTCGCTGAAGGAATTCAGGTTGCCCCACGGATCGTTCACTTCGAGCAGCAGGATTACGTCGGCGTCCCGCAGCATGGTCTGGCGCAGGAACGACACGTCGAGATCGTGCGTATTGGGGAAATTCGTCCGCCAGCCGTTGTTCACGACGGGCGCGCCGAGCGCTTCCGCCAGCTCGACCATCAGCTTCAGGCCCTGCGCCGAGCGCACCGCCCGGTCCGCAATGATGAGCGGGTGCTCCGCCGCGACGAGCAGCTTCGCCGCCTCGCGCAGCGCCGTGCTGTCACCTTGCGGTTGTGTCAGGCGCGTCACTTTCGGGATGCGCAGCTTCTCGGCGTTGTGAACCGGGTGTTCCTGCAGGTCCATGTCGAGGCAGATCATGACCGGCTCCATCGGCGCGGTCATGGTGATCCGGTAGGCACGCACTGTCGATTCCGCGAAATGCTGGAGCGATGCCGGCTGGTCGTCCCACTTGACGAACTCGCGCACCATGGCGCCCGGATCCTGCGCGCTGTGGATGGTTTCCACGCCGGGCCGGCGCGTCACGGCGTCGATGCCGTTGCCGGCGAACATGATCAGCGGCACGCGGTCCACCCAGGCGTTGTAGAGCGCCATCGAGGCGTGCTGCAAGCCGACGGTGCCGTGGACCATCACGCCCATCGGCTTGCCCGCCGCCTTGGCGTAACCCTGCGCCATGTGCGTCGCCGTTTCCTCGTGCAGGCAGGTGATGATCTCGGGGTTCTTGTTGCCGGAATAGTTGATGATGGATTCCTGCAGGCTGCGAAATCCCGCCGCGGGATTGATCGCGACGTACTGCAGGCCGATGGTTTTCAGCACATCGGCCATGAAGTCCGAGCCGGGGTTGGTGATGAAAGTCTCGCTCGGCAGCTTTTTCTCCGCGGCGGGTTTCGCGGCGGCGGGCTTGTCGGCGGCGGTTTCCGCCGCCTGCGCCAGCCGCGTCGTGGCGGACACCGCGGCGAGCGCGGCGCCGGCTGCCGCTGCCGTGCCCTTGAGGAAATTCCTGCGATTGGCGTCTTGTTCGGTATTGTCCCGGCGGGTTTTGCTCATGATCCCCTCCCTTTTTGGTCAGCCCGGTCCTTGCAGGACCAATATTGATTATAGGGCACGCCGGGATGACCCCGGACAACGCGCTTCAGCCTTTCGGAATGTCCTTGTTCGGGTCAATGAACGGCCGCGGCACGACCGTCGCCCGGCGCTCGCCGACCCCAGGAATTTTCACAGTCAGGACTGTATGCAATGCTGCTTGCGAAACCGGCAGCATTGCATAGCCGATGTTGCTCTTCAGCCGCGGCGAGTAGAGGGCCGAGGTCACCTGGCCCGCGCCGGCCCCGTTCGCCGCGACCGCCCACCGGACGGCGTTCATCTCGATGGGTGGGCCGTCGATCGCGACCCCGGCGAGCTTGCGCTTCACCCCCTGCGCCTTGATGCGCTCCAGCGCCGCGCGGCCGATATAGTCCGCGTGCTTGCCGGCGTCAACGAGGTAGTCGAGGCCGACCTCGTAGACGTTGTTCTCCAGCGTCATGTCGGCGCCCCAGTTGAGGATGCCGGCTTCGACGCGGCGGATGTCGGAGGGGCCGGTCGGGCGGATGTTGTAGGCCTTGCCGGCCTGCATGATCCGCTCCCACAGCTCGTCGCCGCGGCTGCCGTCGCGGAGATAGATCTCGTAACCCACCTCGCCGGTCCATCCCGTGCGCGTTACGATCACCGGGATGCCGTCGAGTTTCGTCGCCAGGAACCAGTAATAACGGAGCTTCGTCACGGCGTCGCCGAAGAGCGCTTGCACGACCTCCTTCGCCCTGGGGCCCTGCACCTGCAACGGCGAGACGTCGGGTTCGGCGATGCTCACGCGCAGCCCCGACTTGAGCGCCACGCCGCGCGCCCACAGCAGCACGTCGCTGTCGGCCAGCGCGAGCCAGAAATGGTTTTCACCCAGGCGCAGCAGCACCGGGTCGTTGATGATGCCGCCATCCTCCGCGGTAATGACCACGTACTTGCCCTGGCCGACGGCGCAGCGGGAGAGATCGCGCGGCGTAAGCAGGTTGGTGAAGGCGAATGCGTCCGGCCCGGTGATCTCGACCTGCCGCTCGACCGACACGTCCCACAGCGTGACGTGCTCGAGCAGGTGCCGGTACTCCGCTTCCATGTCGTCGAAGCAGACCGGGAACAGCATGTGGTTGTAGACGGTGTAGGCCTTCGCGCCGTGGCGCTGGGTCGCCTCAAAAAAAGGGCTGCGGCGCAAGCGGGCGCCGCGCTGGACGAGGTTCATGTCGAAAGTCATGGGCGTGATGGGTGATGAGTGATGAGTGGCACAAGCGTAGCAGCAATTCGGCCCGCCAAATCCGGCGGGATGGCCCGTCCTACAGTGTGGCGTCTCCTCATATGACGGCTGAAGAATTCCCGGACCGGTTGGCTCCAGTCCGGAAATTCTTAATAACTTATTGATTGAACGTGTATTTGAATAATTTTTCGCAGCGTACTCAAACCTGGCACGGGCGGTGCAAATGCAGTGGGACAAGAACAGAAGCTCACCCAGCGGCAGCAAGGCAAAAAGCGAAACGAGCTTCTACCGCGCAAGCGCCCCTGCGGCCCAACCGGCGCATACGGATTCGGGAGGGTCGGCGCGGCGGTATACTACACGGTCGATCGCAAGACACGACTCGCGCTCAACCTGGTGACTCTTTTCGACAAGAAGTATTTTCCGAGCGTCGACGGTGACAGCAATATCAGCCCGGGGGTGCCGTGTGAACCACCTCCCTGCAATTCTTCTTGCCGGGATACTGGCCGGCTGCGCGACCGCCGGTCCGAACCTGCCTCCGCCGCCGTCCAAGGTGGAAGTTGTTGAAATGGCGAAGAGCGGTCAGAGCGCCGAGGCCATCATCCAGCGCATGCGGGAATCACGGGCGGCCTATCTGTTGCCCGCGTCGGAGCTCGCCAGGCTCCGCGAGCAGGGTGTGCCCGACAAAGTGATCGACTACATGCAGCAGACCTACCTTGACGCGGTGCGCTACGACGAGTGGATGCGCATGCGCGATGTATATTATCCCTACTACTCGCCCTATATCGGCCCGTATCGACCGTACTGGCGGTATCCGTACTGGTGGTGAGTCCCGGCAGGACTCGAGCGATGTCGCGGAGCAGCAGCCGCAGCGGGCTCAGGCGGCGACCCGCGACGCGCGCTTGCGCTCGTTCTCGAGCAGCAACCGCTTGCGGATGCGGATGGACTTCGGGGTGATTTCGACCAGTTCGTCGTCGGCGATGAACTCGACCGCCGATTCCAGCGTGTGCCGGATCGGCGGCGTCAGCAGGATCGCCTCATCCTTGCCGGCGGCGCGGATGTTGGTGAGCTGCTTGGTCTTGACCGGGTTGACGACGAGG
>Ga0208454_1000257_pt1 | contig 35456 bp, 36 predicted proteins | sample EasRivMeERMZT100_FD_187530 | JGI IMG/M metagenome (GOLD analysis project Ga0208454, IMG submission 187530) | Soil microbial communities from meander-bound floodplain in the East River, Colorado, USA - East River MetaG ERMZT100 (SPAdes) (version 2) | ecosystem: Environmental > Terrestrial > Soil...
ATGCGCGGTATCTCGAGATCCGGCGTCTGCTCCTGGTCGGCAAGCTCGACGAAGCGGAGCGCGCGCTGACCAACGTGCCCGCTTCCCTACCCCTCCCGCTCAAGATTACGCACGAGCTCATCGTCGCAGGGATCGCGCTGCGACGTCTGCACACGAGAACAGCGCGTGAGGCGTTGGCACGGGCCAAGCGCGCCGCGCGCCACGCCGCCATTCCTGCACTTACCGCCGAAGTCGGCAGCGCACTCGACGTTCTGAATACGCCCGCGGCCCGCCTGATCGCAAAAGGTAGGGAGCGTTTGCTGTTGCTCGATGAAGTCGAGGCGATCGTGGCGTCGAAAGCATTGATCGTGGACGGCTGCCGTCACGTCGTGCGTCAACGGCAGGACGTCATCCCGCTCGCGAAGAGGCCTGTGTTGTTCGCTCTCGCGCGCGTGCTCGCGGAGGCGTGGCCGGAAGATGTGCCGCGCGACGAGCTCGTCGCCCGCGCGTTTCGACTGAAGCTCGCCGATGAATCACATCGGGCGCGCTTACGCGTGGAAATGGGACGACTGCGTAAGCTGCTGCGCGCCGTGGCCGACGTAAAGGCGACGTCGCGCGGGTTCGCGCTCACACCGCACAACGCACGCGAAGTAGTCGTGCTCGCGCGGCCTGTGGAAGAGAAACATGCCGGAGTGCTTGCGTTCCTCGCCGATGGCGAGTCGTGGTCGACCTCCGCGCTGGCGCTGGCGCTGGGCGCGAGCCAGCGCACGGTGCAACGGTCGCTGGAATCCCTGGCGGTAGTGGGCAAGGTGCAGTCGTTGGGGCGCGGGCGCGCGCGTCGCTGGATGACACCCCCCGTTGTCGGATTCACGACGACATTGTTACTCCCCGCTGCACTGCCGGTTGACTAGGATGGAACCATGAAGAAAGCAGACATCGTTCGGGAATACGGACCCTTTCCGGGCATCGATGCCGTGAACGGTGTGACGCATGACGGCGAGAACGTGTGGTTTGCATCGGGCGACAAGCTGAATGCCCTCGATCCTGCGAGCGGCAAGATCGAGCGTTCAATCAACGTCGCCGCGCATGCCGGCACGGCCTTTGACGGCCAGTATCTGTATCAGATCGCGGAGTCCCGCATTCAGAAGATAGACCCCAAGACCGGGACGGTGCTCGGCTCGATTCCCGCGCCCGGCGGCGGCGGTGATTCCGGCCTCGCGTGGGCCGAAGGGACGCTGTGGGTCGGGCACTATCGCGAGCGAAGGATCCACCAGATCGAGCCCGAGACCGGAAAGGTTCTGCGCACCATCGAATCCAATCGATTCGTCACCGGGGTCACGTGGGTGGATGGCGAGCTCTGGCATGGCACCTGGGAAGGCGACGAGAGCGAGCTGCGGCGCGTCGATCCTAAAACCGGCGAGGTCAAGGAAAGGATCGAGATGCCGGCGGGAGTGAACGTTTCCGGGCTCGAATCCGACGGCCGCGATCAGTTCTTTTGCGGTGGTGGAAAGACCGGCAAGGTGAGAGTGGTGCGGCGCGGACCTAGGCGCTCTAACTAGCGGTGACGAATCGCGGTATCATGCGCCAGCCGTTGGGCGCGGCTCCGGGGAGGCAAGTGGTCGTAGGGAGACACTGCCATGCCGTATTTGAAATACCTACCCTTGGTCTGGGCAGGCATCTGGCGCAAGCGCGGTCGCGCGGTGCTGATGCTGCTTCAGATTGCGAGCGCGTTCGCGCTATTCGGGCTCCTCGAAGGCGTTAACGCCGGCATCAAGCAGGCCATCGCCCAGACTCACCGCGATCGCCTGTACATCGGCAGCAGCGTCTCCCTCGGCGATCCCCTGCCGATCAGCTTGCTCAGCCGCATCCGCGCGACACCCGGCATTGGATTCGCGACACCGCGCCAGGCCCTTCCCGGGACTTACCAACAGCCGGATCAGCAACTCGGCGTACTCGCGGTCGACCCCGGCGCATTCTTCGCGATCTTCGACGAGCTCAGCGCGCCGCAAGACGCAGTCGCTGCGCTCGAGAACAACCGCACCGGTGTGCTGGTCGGCGTCGACACGATGGAGCGGTTCGGTTGGAAGACAGGCGACCGAGTGGTTCTCCAATCGCCGGTGCCGAGGGCCGACGGATCGCGAGAATGGGCCTTCGACGTCGTCGGTTCGTACGACACGCTCGACGAAGCCGACGATGCCACGGCGCTGATCGCCAACTTCGCCTACGTCGATGAGGCCCGCTACACGAATCGCGACACCACGCAAATGTTCGTGGCGAAAATCGACGACGCGACCAACGCGGCCCGGATCGGCCTCGCGATCGACAACGCGTTCGTCAACTCCGATCACGAAACGCGGACGCAGTCCGAGGCCGACCTCGCGGCGTCGCAGATCCAACGGATCGGCGACCTGAACTACCTGGCTCGCGCGATCATCGCCGCCGTGTTCTTCGCCATGCTGTTCGCAACCGGCGCGCTCATGATGCAGTCGATCCGCGAGCGCATGCCCGAGCTCGCGGTCCTGAAGACCGTCGGTTACCCCGACCGGCTGGTCATGGGGCTGATCGTCGCGGAGGCCGTGCTCTTCTGCCTCTTCTCGGCCGGTGTCGGTCTCGGGATCGCGGCCTTCGTTTTGCCCATGGCGAGAGATTTCATTGGCATCGCCGGCATGCCACTCGTCGTCGCGGCCGCCGGCCTGGTCTTCGCTCTCTTGCTCGCGCTGATCGGCAGCTCCGTTCCGGCATGGCGCGGACTCCGGCTGCAAGTAACCGACGCCCTTGCGGGTCGCTAGGAGAACGCGATGACATTCTTCAAACAGACCGCTGCGCTCACCGCCCTCGGCTTGCGCAGCATCGGCCAACGGCGCGGATCGTCACTGGTCACCGTGGTCGGCGTGACGACCGTCGTTGCCGTGCTCGCGTCGCTGCTCGCAATGAGCGAGGGCGCCGTCATCTTCACCGGCGCCAATGCGCCCATCGACCAACTCGTCGTCCTCGGACGCGGCGCGGGCGCGGCGCCGCAGAGCGTGCTGAGCCGTGACGCCATGCTCGCCGCGATGGACGCGCCGGGCGTCAAGCGCGAGCCCGACGGCACGCCCCACGCGACGGCGACGAGCATGGTCAACGTCGACGCGATCAAGAAAGACGGCACCCGCAGCCAAATCTTTCTCGTCGGCTGGACGTCGGGCGTCAAGCTCGTCCAACCGGACGTGAAGATCGTCGAAGGGCGCTGGTACGAGCCCGCCGTCCACGAGCTGGTCGTGTCCGATCCGATCCGCAAGATGTACAGCGGCATGGACATCGGCGACCGCATCACGCTGCGCGGCACGGAGTGGACCGTGGTCGGCGTGTTCGCGGGCAGCGACTCGCTCGGCGATAGCGTGTTGCGCGCGGAAGCCGAGACTGTGATGTCCGCGTTCGGCCGCACCACGTTTCAGCAGGTGATCGTGCGCCTCGAGTCGCTTGCGGACGCCGAGGTCTTCAAGCAGGCGCTCGCCGACAACCCGGCGATCGACGTCGAGGTCAAGACGATCAAGGAGACGTTCCAAGCCGGCTTCGGTCAGCTCAACCTCCTGATCGATTTTCTCGCCTACTTCGTGGGCGCGGTCATGGCGAGCGGCGCCGTGTTCGGTGCGCTGAACAGTCTCTACGCGTCCGTGGACTCCCGCCGGCGGGAGCTCGCGACGCTCAGGGCGATCGGCTTCAACGGCGGCCCTATCGTGCTGTCCGTGCTGATCGAAGGCATGGTGCTCGCGCTTCCGGGCGCGTTCCTCGGCGCCGCGATCGCGTGGCTGTTTTTCAACGGCAACACCGTCACCCCGGCCGGCCTGATATTCAAGTTGACCGTGACACCGCACGTCGTTTGGGTCGCGGTGCTCTGGTCGCTCGCCATCGGCTTGATCGGCGCTTCCCTACCCGCGCTACGGGCCGCCCGGGTGCCCGTGGCAACGGCACTGCGCGCTGCGTAGCGAGCCAATGCGCTCTCGGGACAAGCCGCTCGACAGTGCGCGCTGCTAGCTCACGGAGCAGAGCTGCATGATCGACGTCACCAGCGCGGGGCCGTATCCGTTTACTATTTCCCAATATCTGGAATATGCGACACTCAGGCCAAGCAGGTCGCGGGGTCCAGAGGCGATGATGCGGGATATACCCCACTTTTGTCCGGTTGTAACAGGACACTTATGGGGTATACATCAAAGGCGGATGCCAAAGTTCGCTCACAACGTGCTTATCACTTTTGTAGCGTCGCTGGCAGCACTCCTTGTCGCCGGTGGAGTGCAAGAGTCGTTCTCGCGACTATGGCCAGAGTTCAACGACTACTACGTCGGATTCACTAGCCTGGACACCTATGTCGGGTACGGGAGCAGTGCGCTCACCTTCTTTACCGTGGGCTATCTGGTGCCAGCGTGGCTGAAGTCACACGCATCGCTCGGCTGGTTGATGTGGCCAATCATCGGTCTTTACGCGGTGTTTGTCGCAACGGAGCCCGAATACTATTGCTGCCGGGCTTGGTCGATGGGGTTCTACCTGGTCGCGCATGCGATGTTTGTCATCCCACTACTCGCTTGTGCGCTTGGCTACGCCGTGTGGGGTGTGAGAGGTAGAAGGGGTGTCGCATGAACACGCTTTGGGCCGCGTGCCAGCGCCTAACAACGCGTTGCACCGCACGGCGGTCGGCGGCATCGTTAGCGCGTGCGGGCATCGCAATGATCGTCAATAAAGTGCGCGCGGTTGTCGGTCGGTGGGCCGGCGGTGAACGCGAGCGTTATACGCGCCGAGTGTCAGCGTACTCGCATCGCGCGTAGCAGAACTTACTACTATGGCGAAATGGTTCGCGGTGCCACTTGTAGATTCTACAAATCTTGAATCGCCAAAATTGAGCGTAGATGCAAAGTCTCCTGAGGGTATTGAGACAAACCGCACCGCTCCGCTTGCAACTGGAAACATCGCGCGACGGCGTATGCGCGTCGCCGGCCGGATGCTCGGCTCACTGCTGCTGGGTGGGGTGGCGATTCTTGGCTCCATTCTGATCTTTCGACAAGGCCTGCTGCCGCTGATCGAAGCGGTGTTCCATCCCGGACCCGAGTTGCTCAGTGTTTTTAGGCGCACTGGCATCCTCTTGACGGCAGTGGCGGGCTACTGGGCTTTCGTGCACTGGCATGAAAAACGCGAAGCGACCGAGCTGCATCTTCGGCCGATTCACCTGATACTTGGCGGCGCGAGCGGCGCTGCCATGGTGGCGCTGCCGATGGCCGTGCTATTCGCTCTGGGCGTCTACGAACCGGTGCTGTTCCGCTGCGCCTCGCCGGCGCTGCTCGGCGTAGCAGCCCTTATCGGCATCGCGGCTATCTTGGAAGAACTGGTTTACCGCTGCCTGCTGTTCCGGCTCTTGGAACGGGCCTGGGGAACGAAGTGGGCGTTGGTAGTACAAGCGGTGGCGTTCGCCCTGCAGCACTTGGAAAACGTCGAACAAGGTGGGATCGGCGATGCGGTGACAATGCTGGTATCAGTGACTTTGGTGGGCCTGCTCTGGGCCGGGGTGTTCGTCCTGGCGCGCAACCTGTGGGTGGTGGCCGCCAATCACGCGGCATGGAACTTCACCATTCTGCTCAGTGGCCTGCCGCTTTCCGGCATTGAGGACTGGCGCAAGTTGGCGCCACTCGAAAGCGGCTTTGCCGGGCCCGACTGGCTGACCGGCGGGATGTTCGGTCCAGAGAGTTCGTTGCTGGTGATCGCGTCGACCACGGCCGCGGTTGTGCTGCTGCTGCGCGCGGCACGGCGCCGTGGGACCTTCTTCGTGCCGGCGGCCTAGTTCCGATGCGATGCCTACGAAGCCCTGACGGACCTCCATTGAGCGGTGAGCGTCTAAAAACCGGTTGCAGCGGGCGTCCCTTTACGTTCTCGGGGCCGGCTGTTTTGCGCTGATCGCCACACCGCTAACGCGATTCCGGAGTAGTTTGGATATGTCGCTCGGAATCTCCATTCTTTTCCCGACGATTCTCGTGGCAGCGATCGCTTCGTTGAAGCTAATCGGTAGAAACGGAGTAGCCGTTCGTAGGACCTGGATGACCGCAGCGGTTGTGGTGCCAATTGCGGCTCTCATCGGGTTCCTGGAGACGAACTATCTCATTGCACGGATTCTGACCGGATACCAGGGCACAAGAGGTTTGTATATGCTGACCGTGCTGGCGGGGTCGGTGTTCGCGGGCCCAGTAAGCCTTGTGGGCCACGTGATCCTTCGCTGGACGATCGGACGACACTTCAATGTGTCGAAAGCCTTATGACATCACCGTCGCATAACAAGCGCATGCCGCGAGCGCGGTGTGGACAAACTGACTAGTCGCAAACGGCATCAGCGCGTCGCTGATGAGCGGCGTTAGACCCACTCGCGTACCTCTATGCCACGTGTTGGCCTTATTTCTGACACCCACGGTCTCTTGAGGCCAGAGGCAGTCAGGTTTCTTCGCGGCAGCGACTGTATTGTTCACGCCGGCGATGTTGGGGATGCCAAGGTGCTCGAGGAGCTCGGGACTCTGGCTCCGGTCACGGTCGTGCGAGGAAACAATGACGAAGGTCCGTGGGCCGACTCGATTGCGGAGACCGAGGTACTTCGCATCAACGATGTCTTGATCTATGTCCTGCACAATCTCGCGGAGCTTGACCTCGACCCTGCTGCAGCGGGTTTCCACGTTGTCGTTTTCGGGCACTCACATCGTCCGCTGAGCGAGACACGGGAGGGAGTTCTCTACGTCAACCCAGGAAGCGCCGGTCCCCGTCGATTCAAACTGCCGATCTCCGTCGCCGAGTTGCAGATCGCTAGCGCATCGGTGACGTCAAAGCTTTTTGAGCTCGAGGTCCCAAGTGCAACCCAAAGATGATGGCTAACGTGTGGCGCGATCGGTCAGCAATGAGGCGCGCGGGAACCTGGGCCATTCTCGCGATGAACCTCGTCGCGGCCGCGCTTGGTCAGCCGAGCAAGTGGCTTCGCGAGGATTCGCGTTTTCTCCTGGATGAGGGGCGTGCCGGCGAGATCGAGCTCGGAATGTCCGTGGACGAGGTCGCCGCACTGGTTGGCCCAGAGTGGTTCACGCTCCGAGCGACTTTTCCGGAGGGCGAGTTCCAACCCGTTTTGGACATCGCGTCGCCGTGGCTGGAAGGCGGCCCGGCTCTGAGCGGCCGGATTAGTGTTACGAGTTGCTCGGTGCTTTTCTCTATCTGGTCGATCCGGGTCTTTGACCCACGCTTCAAGACCGCTGAGGGAGTTGGAGTTGGCTCGACTCTCGGTGATCTCCGGCGTAGCTATGGAACCGACGCGCTCCGACTATCGGCCGGTGGCGAGGAAGGCAGTCCGCCATCCGCTCGCCTCGACTCCCTCGGGCTGACCTTTGCCCTCAATGGTGCAGGCGACTTTGCTGATTCACTGGTCATCGTGTCCGTGGGTGTGAGCGCGCGACCTACTAGCGGCAACAGGTCGTGCCCATAACGACGCTGCCGCTCTGGGCGGCCGCCGTTAGGCCGCAACCGAAGACCCAGGCGGCCGGTCCCGCACGGTTGCGCGGCGCCGAGCGAGTGCTAGAGTTCACGAGAACAAATCTAAAACAAGGGGGCTCCCATGTCTCTACGTATAGCCGATCGCGCTCCTGACTTCGAGGCGGACACCACGCAGGGCCGAATCCACTTTCACGAGTGGATCAGTAATTCCTGGTGCGTGCTGTTCTCGCATCCGAAAGACTTCACGCCGGTCTGCACCACGGAGCTCGGGTATCTTGCCAAGCTCGAGCCGGAGTTTCGGAAGCGCAACTGCAAGGTCATCGGTTTGTCCGTGGATCCAGTGACCGATCACTCGCGTTGGCTCGACGACATCAAGAAGGCGACGGGCGGTGTCGTGGGTTACCCGCTAATCGGCGACGGTGATCTCGCCGTCGCGAAGCTCTACGACATGCTGCCGGGGGACTCAGGCACGACGAGCGTGGGCCGTACCGCGGCCACCAACCAGACCGTCCGGACCGTCTATCTGATCGGCCCCGACAAGCTGATCAAGGCCATGCTCGTCTACCCGATGAGCACAGGCCGCAACTTCGACGAGGTCTTGCGGTTGCTCGACTCGTGCCAGCTCACGGCCGAGTTCAAAGTTGCCACACCCGTGAACTGGAAGCAGGGTGAGGACGTGATCATCGTGCCGTCGGTGGGTGAGGAAGAAGCGCGGCAGCGCTTCCCCGACGGTTGGAAGTCCGTCACGCCTTACCTACGCGTCGTGCCACAACCGCGTCGTTGAGCACACGAGAAGCACCGACCTACGACGACGATCGGTGCTTCTCGCGCGGCGGCTGCCAGAAGCGCTCTTCCTCGAATTGCATGCCGGTGCCCGCGAGCCGCTTGCGCAGATCCTCAGTCATCCGCGGATGGCCGCACGCGTAAACGCAGGTTTGCGCCGAATCGAGTCGCCACTGTTGCACGTACCGTTCGACGAGCGTGTGCACGCGGCCGACTTCGCCGCGCCATCCGGCGTTGCGCGGTTCGTCCGGCCGCGAGCACGTCGCGACGAACTGCACGTTCGGGTTTGCCGCCGCGATCGCGCGCAGCTCGGCGTCATAGCCGAACTCGTCGATATAGCTCGCGCCTTCGAGCACGTAGATGCGGTGACGGTCGACCGGAGCCGTGAGCCAGTAGCGCAGCATGCTCACGAACGGCGCTACGCCAGTGACGGTCGCGACCATGACGTGGTTGCGGAACTCCGGCTGCATGAGGAACACGCCTTTGGCGCGCGGCCTGACCGTGACGGTATCGCCAACCTTCAACCCATGGAGCAGCGGCGTCAGGTGACCCACGGGCAGCGGGATTAGCTCGAAGAACAACTCGAGCAGCGGCTCGTGGGGCGATGAGACGATGGAGTATGGCCGCTCGATGCCGTCGACGCCGAGCGTACAGTACTGGCCCGGCTCGAACGTGAAGGGCTCGGCGCAGCGCAACCAGAGCTTGAAGAGCTCGGGCGTGAGATCGACACGCCGCACGACCGACGCGGTCGTAACCGTGCCCTTGATTCGCCGCGGCTCGCTCCCCGTCATGGGGACTGCTTCAAGCCGACCCGACTTTGTAGATCACGCTGCGATCCAGCGCGAGCACGCGACCGGGCCCACACACCGCGGCAAACAGCAAACCCGCGCCGAACGTGAAGTGATCGACGAAGAAGCCGAGCTCGTTTTGGTTAGCGGCCCAATGCGAAGGCCCATGAAACCCAAAGGCGAGAAAGACGACGTAGGCTGCCGCCAACAAGCTGACCTCTCGAAAGTAAGCGCCGGTCAGAAAGCCCGCGATCAACGCCAGCTCGAACACGACGGCAAGCCAAACCAACACTCCCGATAGCGGAAAACCCGCCGCGGCGATCTGATCGGCCGTGCCACTGATGTTCGACAGCTTGAAACCAACAGCCATCAGAAACAGTGCGGCGAAAATCAACCTCCCGACCAGAATGGCGGCCGTGGCCCACGCCGGCCGGTTTGCACTCTCGCTCATGTGAATCCCCCCCTCTGACGAACCCTACGCAATCTAACCAAATCCCCCGACGTCGAACAGTCCGATAGGTCGCGCGGGCGCGCAGTCAGCGCAGACGTCAGGCGGCCGGCCGCGACGGTGGACGTTCGTCCGCCCGCTCCGCGCTGTTCTTCGACCCGCACTGGCGCGACCTCGTCCTCTTCTAGCTGGGGGCACCCGAAGACATCGTCGTCAGCCGGAAATGACCTGCTGCATCGCGTTGAAGGCGCGGGAGAGCGGGCGTACAGTCCGGAGCCGATGAAGCGGATTGTCGTCGAGCGGTATGGCGGTCCCGAGGTCTTGGAGGTCGCGGAAACGGACGCTCCGAGACCGGGTCCTGGCGAGGTCTGCGTCAGGGTTCTGGCCGCCGGCGTGTCGTTCACCGATGCCCAGCTGCGCGCGGGCACGTACATCGGTGTGCCGAAGCCACCGTTCACCCCCGGCTACGAGCTCGTCGGCGTCGTCGAGGCGCTCGGCCCGGGCTGCGCGAGGTTGCGAGCGGGAGACCGCGTCGCCGCGCTGACCGTTTGGGGCGCCTACGCGGAGCGCGTGTGCGTGCAGGAGGCGAACGCGGTCGAGGTGTCCGAGAACCTCGACCCAGCGGAGGTCGTGAGCCTCGTCCTTCCCTACATGACCGCCTACCAGCTGCTGCACCGTGTGGCGATGGCGAAGAGCGGCGAGACGGTGCTCGTGCACGGCGCGGCCGGCAGGGTGGGCACCGCGATCCTCGAGCTCGGAACGCTGGCCGGGCTTCGCCTCTACGGGACGGCTTCCGCCGCCGACCGCGCTGCGGTCGAGCGGCTCGGTGCCATCGCAATCGACTATCGGAATGAGGACTTCCTGGCTCGCGTGCGTGAGCTGACCGGCGATGGTGTGGACGTCGCACTCGATGGGCTCGGTGGCGCGCTGTCGCTTCGCTCCTTCCGCGCCTTGCGGCCCGGCGGAAGACTCGTGGTGTTCGGCCACTACGCCACACTCGCGCATGGGCGCAAAAGCTGGCGCGGGTGGATCGAATGGTACGCCGCGACCGCGAGCGTCGCGCTCTGGGGCCTGCTCTCGCCCGGCCGGCGGGTGCTCGCCTACCGAATCCAGAAACTATACGACCACCCTCCTCGCCCACGCGGACCTGGCGGCGGGCCGAGAAACGCGGATTGGTACAGGGAAGATCTTCTCGCGCTGCTCGAGCTGCATCGTCGTGGCGAGATCCACCCAGTCGTGGCCGAGCGCCTGCCGCTATCCGACGCTCGTCGCGCTCACGAGCTGCTCGAGCGCTCGGCGGCCACCGGAAAGCTGGTTCTCATTCCTTAGGCCTTGTGCTCGACCGCGGCAGTAGCTTGCAGCGCGACGTGCGCTAACTCGCGGCACGGGCGACGAGCCGTGTCAGGGTTCTCGGACCTCATAGCCCTTGGCTTTCAGCTTCGCAATTGGTCCTTCGGCTTTCAGCAGCTCGGTGATCGGCAAGATCGCGAATGTAGTCCGATTCGTTTGCAGCACCCTTTCGGCATTTTCCAGCCATAGGTTCTGCAACCGCCGAGCGGACTCGACGATGAGCTCCTGCTCGGAGCTCTGCACGATCAGGACCAAACAGGAATCCTCGTCGTCACCGGGCAGCGGAATGCCGCGAAATTCGTCGATGTAGCCTTGTGCCCAGGAATTGGCCCGGCTGCGTATCTCGTCGATGTCCTCCTCCATGCGACGCAGCTGGCTTTCGAAGCATTCGAGCTCGACGGCCGGATCGAGGCTGGCCGTGAGGTCCTCGGCACGCTGCGCCAGATCGCCGAAGCTACCCTCAAGGTCGATCTTCACTTCGATCTCGGTGCGCACGATGTCGCGATTGCGCCGGATCAGCCGCTCGATCGCCTTCATGATCGCCTGATCCCCGCCCAACCCCCCTTTCGCCTGGACGGTCCCGGTCATGAGCCCGGCAGCAAACACCGGCCGAAGCTCCTCGAACTTCTCAGCCTCGTCGGGAAAATAGCTTGCCTGCAGAGCCAGAAAGCGCGTGTAGACCTCCGGCGGCAACAGCTCCTCCAGCGTCCTCCCGTCGGGATCGCGACTCAGCCGTTTCATGAGCCGCAGGCCACGGAAGAGGTTCACAGGGTTCGCGTACACCCCCAGCGAGGCGTTGGCACTCATGTTCGGTAGTCCCAGTGCTTCCTGCGCTTCCGCGATCACCGTGGCCGCCTTGTTGGATTCCCAGATCATGTCTTTCGGCACAGGCGCCAGCTTCGGAAAGATCCACAATACGTTCTCGCCATTGCTGACCCGCCACATCGGCGGCCCGGGTTGTCTGCCGGTGACGATGATCTCTTCCGCTGCCGTCGCGTTTGGCTCCGTCTGCCCGGCCGCGAGACCCGGCGGCAACAACAGCAACAACAGTACCTTCACAGCTTTCATATGCGTCCTCGTTCGCGGCGCAAGCCCGCGTACAAGCGCGTTGCCGATGAGTACGCTCGAGGACTTCTGCGCGGCGAAATGGCCGAGGGCCACACTATCAGATCCGCGATCAGCTGGGTTTCCCGGTTGCGATCTGCACCGCGGACGGCGCCGACTGCGCCGCCCGCGATGCGACCCGGTGGCTACATGAGCGGAGCCAATGCGTTGGTGATGCGCTCGGTCTGAGCCGCGGTGATCAGGCTCGTGAGGATGCCGAGGAATCTCCCGTCCTGCACGCCGGAGACAATGTACTGCCAGCGGTAGGCTTTGAGGATCGCGGCGCGGATCGCGCGCTGCTCGTCGACCGAGAACCCTCGCTCGCGCACGGCGAGGAAGTAGTCGCCGTCGGCTTCCGCTTGGGCCTGGAGGAGCGAATCGACGGCGACGACCAGATCGATGAGGTCCGTCACCGCACGATCGCGCGCCTCGGGGTCGAGCTTCGCGTCTTCACGCACCCATTCGAGCTCGTCGAGAATCGCGTGCTGCGACTCTTCCTTCCAGTGATGCAGGAAGACGTCTTTCCACAGGGGTGACAGATCCCCATCGACCTCGATGCTCTTCCGATAGTGGACCTGCGTGAAGATCTCGATGTGGCTGGTGAGCGCGAGCACGGCCCAGGTCGACTTACCGAGCACGACGCGCGCCACGTCGTTCGGATCCGGCGCCACGCGATAGCCCGGCGGCATGCCTTCGGCAGCGAGCGCCTCGACACGGCGAAACAGTTCCTGGTGCTTGAGCTCCTCTTCGCTGAAGCGCACGAGGGCTTCGAGCGCGACCTGATCGCCGAACCAGTGGTCGCGGCTGACCTCGAGGATCTTGGCGTTGATGAAGCGCTCGACGAGCCCGAACAGGTTCGCGTACGTTCGACCCTGGACTTGGCTCATGAAGCGGCCCTCCGCCGCGCTGAGAAACGGCAGCTCGTCGACCAAGGACAGGCCATCCGGCAGGAACTTCTGGCCGACGTCGAGCTTGCGCCCACGAATGACGTCGGCGTCGATGTCCCAACGGATGCGTTTCGAGGCGGCGATGGTGCGTGCATAGCGGTCGGTGGTCGCGATTTGTGGCATGGCGGACATGGCAGTCTCCCAAAGTGGTGTGGTGGTGAACACGGGAGCCATGGTGCGAAACGAGCGCCTGCGCCGGTATGGGAGGAAGGTCCTGACTTTCGCCAAGACATGCGTTTGAGGGGGTGAGCTTTGTCCCGATCGCAGCTAGACTCGGGTGGACGGCACGACATGCCGGGACCCCATGCAACAGTCGATACGCCTCACCAAGACTCGCGATCGAGTCACGCTGGCCTGGGCCGAGGCCGGGACCGGACCCGCACTCGTCAAGGCATCGAACTGGCTCACACACCTGCAATACGACTGGGACAGCCCGGTGTGGCGGCACTGGATGCGTTTCTTCGCCGAGCACTATCGCTTCATCCGTTACGACGAGCGCGGCTGCGGCATGACCGAATGGGAAGTCGGCGACATCACGGCGGAGCAGTGGTACGCGGATATCGAGACGGTCATCGAGGTCGCGCGCCCCGAGAAGCCGTTCGCGCTCCTCGGCATCTCGCAAGGCGGCGCCGCGGCCATTCACTATGCCGTCGAGCACCCCGAGAACGTTTCGCATCTCATCCTCTACGGCGTCTACGCTCAAGGGAAAGCCGTTCGCAACGATCCGGCGGGTGAGCAGCGATCTCGAGCGACCATCGCGTTGACGCGGTTGGGCTGGGGGCAGGACAACCCCGTCTACCGGCAGCTCTTCACGTCTCGCTTCATACCCGGCGCGACGGATGAGCAACTGAAGTGGTTCAACGAGCTCTGCCGTCGGACGACGACGCCCGAGATCGCGGCCCGCATCATGAATGCCCGCATGTATGTGAATGTCCTCGACTTGCTGCCGCGCGTCTCAGTGCCGACGCTGGTGCTGCATGCGCGTGACGAAGAGGCTGTCCCTCTATCGCAAGGCCGCCTCATCGCGTCGAGCATTGCCGGCGCCAAGTTCGTGGAGCTCGACTCGCGCAACCACATCCTGCTCGAGCACGAGCCCGCCTGGGCGCGGTTCAAAGAGGAAGTCCTCGCGTTCACGGGCCAAACGGCCCGTCGCGAGTCGGAGGACCCGATCTTCGAGGCGCTATCGCCGCGAGAGCGCGAGATCCTCACGCGCATCGCAGAAGGCTGCACCAACATCAACATCGGCCGGCAGCTGTTCATCAGCGAGAAGACCGTGCGCAACCACGTCACGCGGATCTTCGAGAAGCTCGGGGTGCAGTCGCGGGCCCAGGCCATCGTGCTCGCGAAGGACAAACGCCTCGGCGTCGCGCCAGCGGGCTCCGGGTAGCGAGCCCGCGCAAGCGACCAAGCCGGTGGTCGAGCGTTTCGGGGAGCCCGGCCCACGCACGGGGCTCTCGGTCCTGGGCCAAGTGCCGTGCCAACATTGGGACGCGGTTAAGTCGTTGATTTGCAGCGAGCCCGCTGCCTCCTCACGCGTCGCAGTGCAAACCGTAATCCCGTAACCGGGCCGCTCGCCCCGCTCTCGGGACGTGACGGGTTGTGAACCCATCCAACTCCGACTGATTGCAGGCACGTGCCGGGTCTAACCGAGTAACTTCGTTGATCTTGAGCACCCCCCTTTGCATCGCAAGTACCGAAGCTCGCTCGCGGGCGCCTTGGCTGGGGCCTGGCTACTCGTCACGCCGCCTGCCTTTGCTCAAACGGCAGCAGCGAGTCCGCCGGCGCTCACCAATGGGCGTGCCGAGATCGAACGCGCCGGCGCGATCATTCGCGCGATCAACATCACGACCGATGACGTTTTCGACCCCGACAACCCCAAAGAGAACAAAGCGCTCTACCGCTTCGCGAATCGCACTCATATCGACACGCGAGCGGAGGTCATCGAGAACGCGCTGCTGTTCGAAGTGGGTGACAAGTTCGCGGCACGACTGCTCGACGAGTCCGCGCGCTCGTTGCGCGCCCGTAATTTCCTTGCGGAAGTAACGATCGAACCGCGCAACTACGATGCAGTGGCCAACACCGTGGACATCGACGTCCGCGTTCGGGATTCGTGGACGTTATCGACCGATCTCAAGTTTCATCACAGCGGCGGCGTAAGCGAATGGGGCGTGGGCCTCGAGGACCGAAATCTGCTCGGCTTTGGCAAGGAGCTCAAGGTCTCCTACAGAAGCTATGTCGATCGCGACGAGCAGTACCTCGGCTACACGGACCCGAATCTGCTCGGTAGTCGCGCGCGGTTGTCGGCCGTGTACACGGATGCGAGCGACGGCTATCGGCACGAGCTCGACGTCGGCAGACCCTTCTATGGGATCGACACGCGTTGGTCCGTGGGCAGTACGTTCAAGGACGAACAACGCGTCGACAAGATGTACGACTTGGGAGAAGAGGTCGATCGTTTTCACCATGCGCTTCGCTTGACCACGCTGCAAGGCGGTTGGTCGCGCGGCACGATCGACGGCCGCGCGCAGCGCTGGCTGCTCGGCGTTACGGTGGAGGAAGACCATTTTCAACCCACGCCGGAAACGGTGGAAACGCCGCCGACGGTACTGCTACCCGCCGACCGCGAGCTCGTTTATCCGTGGGTCGGCTGGCAACGGACAGAGGACGACTATCGCGAGATGAGCGAAGTCAACGACATGGGCAAGACCGAAGACATCTCGCTCGGCTTGGACCTCCTGTTCAGAGTCGGCTTCGCCCGCCAGAGCTTTGGCTCCGACCGCGACGCAACCTTGTTTGAGGCCTCGGCTCAGTCGGGTTGGGAGGTCGGCGGCCCGGGACGCATGCTGCTTTTGGACGCCGGCGGGTCGACGCGCAGCGAGGACGACGGCCTACACAACTCACAGATATACGCCGGCGCGCGCTACTACCGTCGTAACCTCGACAAGCACATGCTCACGGTGAGCCTGAACACGCTCGTCGGCCACAACCTCGACGCCGAACAGCAGGTGCTGCTCGGCGGCGACAACGGGCTGCGCGGCTACCCGCTGCGCTATCAAGCCGGTGAGCAGCGTGCGCTACTGACGGTTGAGGAGCGCTTCTTTACCGATTGGTATCCGTGGCGTCTGGTTCGCGTGGGCTACGCCGTATTCGCCGACGCGGGGCGTGTGCGTGGTAACGATCCGCGGGCAGCACCAAGCTTGGGTACGCTGTATGACGTTGGCATTGGTCTGCGTTTGAGCTCACCGCGCGCGAGCGGTCACTCCATCGTGCATATGGACCTTGCGTTCCCCTTGAACGCCGACCCGAGCATCGACAGCGTGCAGCTCATCATCGAAACGAAAGGCTCGTTCTAAACACGGCCGGGACGGCACCACGCCCTCCCCTCACTCCAGGCCGAACAACACGGACTTCCCGGTTTCGCGAATGTAGCGAGCTGACACCGCGCGCGCTCAAAAGTGACGCGGTCGACGACCATCGCGCATCGCCTCTTTAGGACAAGCGAACGGTGTGTAGGGACAAGACTACCGTGACGGTGGCATGACAGCCTACGCCTCGAAAATGCCTGGTGCACTGGATGAAAAACACGCCGCCAGTCTATCGACGTCACTTGCTCAGGGCCGGTGCGTTTCTGGTCGAAGCGTGAAGTTTTTCCCGGCCAGGATGCGTCCTTCGGGGAGGGGGCGCGTCCAGGCCGGGATTTTTTTTGTTTGGGAAGATAAGCTCGCAGCGGAGGACCGACGAAAAACTAGAAGAACACCTACCGAAGGAGGTCTTGTGCATCGCTTCCTCAATGTGGCCCTGATCGCTTTTGTTTCTGCGTGCCCGTCGTCGCTCCGGGCACAGCCGCCACCCGCAGCCGTCGCACCGATCATCCCTGCCTGCTCGCTGGTGCCGAAGGAAGAGGTAAAGAAGCACCTGCCGTGGATAGCCGTGCTCGATAGCTTTCCGCCCGAGGAAGAGCCTATCGGCGACTACGGCTCCTCGTGCAATTACCCGTCGGTGTTCATCCAGGTTCTACCCTTTTCGCAGAGCACGATCGACTCGGCGCAGAAGAGAGGTGGGCTCGAAACCATCAGCGGCGTCGGCGACGCAGCGTACTTGTACAACAACGCCGATCGATACGCCGAGCTGTACGTGAAAGCCGGCAAGCACCTGCTGACGCTGCAGGCCAACATGGACGGCAATATCGAAGCGGTGAAGCCCGGCGTCTTGAATCTCGCGAAGGCGCTGGTCGAAAAGCTGCCCTGACCGTTGAGGCAGTCCGCCCGCGCAGAAAGGCCGGCTGCTAGAGGGGGCGCTGCGTGCCCGACGTGAGCCGGCGCTTCGCGTGCCCGCCCCCCCGAGGTCGGGCGCCGAGCCAAAGCTGAACGAACTTAATGTAGCTTCTCAGGATTCCCTCCGCGGAGGGGTGCCGGCGCCGGATCGCAGGGGCTTCTAGTCGAGCACCCCAATCCGATCGCGCAACGCGCGAAAGCGCGGCTCGTCGAGCATCGGGTTGCTAAACGGGTTCGCCTTGATCACCACTAGATTCATGGAACCGGCGTCGGGCTCGTGTCTCTCGATCTTCTCGACAGCCATGGTTAGCCAGTGGTGCGCTTGCTCGGCGTCGCCGAGCGCCACATACATCAAAGCCCAAGTGCCCGCACCGACCGGCCCCGTGTTCTCCATCGTCTTCACGGTGCTCGCGAGCCTCTCGACGTCTTCGGATCCGCCGATCAGCGAATAGGAGTAGAGCATATTTATGACCAGCGACGGATTTGCCCAAGGTAAGCTGAGGCGTTCTGCCGCTTGAAACTCCGTCAGCGCTTGCGCCCGGTCGCCCGAGATCGCTTCCATTCGCCCGAGCCAGCGGCGAATGTCGGCAGCTGTGGACATCCGTGGCGCGGCTGCGCGGAACACCGTCAGTGCACGCGCGGTACGGCCGGCTAGCGCGAGTGCGTTGCCGAGAGAAAAGTGCGAGCGCGGCGAGTCTGGATCGATCTGCGTTGCGCGCTCGAGCAGCGCAATAGCTCGATCATGATGACCCGAAAACGACAGGAACAACCCAAAGGCGTTGAGCACCTCGACGTCGTTCGGACTGAGCTCGTAAGCTTTCTCATAAGCGTCGATCGCTAGGCTCCATCGCCAAAAGAGTTGGTGAACTCTCGCGATCCCGAGATACGCCTGCGTCGAGGTCGGATCGAGCTCGAGAGCTTTCGCGGCATTGTCCAGCGCTAGTTTTTCTAGCGCCGCGTGCTCCTCCGCGCCGTGCGCCCGGCCATCCGCGCAATCGATGACCGAGGTCGCATACAGCACAGCCTTCATGGCGTACGCATTCGCGAAACTCGGGTCGAATGCCAGGGCCTTGTCCAAGTACGGAAGCTGCACCCCGACGTCGTAGGAACACAGCCGTTGGAAAGTCAAGACCTTCAAATACAAGTCAGCGGCTTCCGGCGAGGTGGTCGCCTGCCCGTGAGTGCTCGCGCGATGCAGCAGCGGAAATTCCGTGCCGAGCGCCGCGGCGATGTTCGTCGCGATGTCCTCCTGAATCGCGAACACCTCGCCGAGCTCCCGCTCGTAGACCTCCGACCAACGCGATGCGCCGGTCGCGGCGTCGATCAGATTGGTCGTAATGCGCACGCGGTCGCCGGAGTAGCGGACGCTGCCTTCCATCACCGTCTCGACGTTGAGCTCGGCGGCGATCTCCGGTATCGATTTGTCGGCGTTCGCATATCGCTGGACAGAGGTTTTCGCGATCACGCTCAAGCCCGGAACCTTCCCCAATTGGCCAATGATCTCCTCGTGAATGCCGGCCGCGAAGTAGGCATCCGCGGCGTCGGGGTTCAGGTTCTGGAGCGGCAGGATTGCGACCGAGCTTGGCAGCAGCGTGTGTGGACCGACATCAACCGTTTCGGCCGGCCGCGGACCGAGCAAATAAACACCTCCGACTGCCAGCAGCACCGCCGCCGCGGCGGTCGCGAGCCAAGGCCGCCGACGGTCAGTGGCGGACGGGGGCGAGCTCAACACGGCCTGCACGCTCGGGATCAGCCGGTACCCCTTGTTGCGCACGGTCTCGATGTAGTGCGGTCGATTCGCGTCGTCGGCCAGGCTCTGCCGCAGCAGCATCACGCGCTGCGCCACGTTCTCGGGGCTCACGAAGTGGCGGCCCCAGACCTTCTCGGCCAGCACATCGCCATTCACGACGTCGGGCGCCGACTCCACGAGAAAGCGCAGCAAGTCGAAGTCGAGCGCCTTGAGCTCGATCGCGCGGCCTTGGCGCGTCACGCTGCGCCGCGTCACGTCGAGCGTCAGGTCCGCGAATCGATAGTTGGGCAGGCCATCGGTCGTCATGTTGTGCGTCGTCACGAGCGCTACTAGCACTCGAAGTCGTGCGCGTCTAGCGGACGGCAGAAGCTCGGCCAGCCGTATTCCTGCCAGTACGCGACCATGCCGATGTCGCGCATATATGCCTTGAACTCGGGCAGCTGGCGCATCGGTTCGAGCTGCGGCAACCAGACATACGTTATCGCGCTGGCCTGTTCGTCAATCGCTGCACGCAGCGCTTTGAACGCGAGCGCCGGGTCGCCGAAATGGCCGGCCCAGAGACCGATGTCGCGGCGACGGTTGGGGTTGCCAGGGACGGTGGCGTCGTACGCGCGGCGGAGCTCTTTGAGCGCCTGCTCTGGAGCGTCGAGGCTCTCGAGCATCGCGGCGTTCAAGGGATCTGCGATCGTCATGGCCCGCACTGCATCGAGCTCTTTGCGCCCCACCAGCCAGTGCATTCTTTGACTGAGCATGCGGTGCACTTCGGGGCTATCGCCTCCGAACAGGCGGAGGGCGGAGTCGTAAAACTCTTCCGCCCGTGCCCACTCGCCGACCGCCGCGTGCACGAAGGCAAGAAAGCGGTAGAACAGCCCATTCTGCGGCTCCGCCGCTTGGGACTCCTCGAAAATGTCGCGCGCGACACCGCCGAACTTGCCGGCGGCTAGCTGCAAGAACGCGTAGGAGCCCAGTCCGGCCAGCGGCACGTTCAGACTCTTGGCCCTGCGAAAGGCTGCTTCGGCGCCCGTCCAGTCCCTCTTCCCAAATAACGAGAGGCCGAGCGCCGCATGACCCTCGCCGAGCTCCGGGTCGAGCTCCAAGGCTCGGCGGGCCGCGTACTCGCCGCGAAGCCGATGTTCGTCGCCGCGTTCCGGGTCGGCGCCCGCGGCGTAGCCGTTGCGGATGCCCGAGTCGAGCACCCACGCCTCTTTGAACTCGGGGTCGAGTTTGAGCGCCTGCTCGATCTCGTCTATTGCGAGCAGCACTTCCTCGCGGCTAGTCGGATTCCGAGCCCTGGCCCTGAGGTACAAGTCACGGGCTTGCAGATTGGTAGTCGGCACTCGCTCGACTCGCTCGCGCTCGATGACCGACAGCTCGAGGCTCAACGCGTGTGCCACGTCCAAGGCGATATCGCTCTGAATCGCGAAGATGTCGCTACGCTCGCGCTCGTACGTATCCGACCACAGATTCTCGCTAGTTGTGGCCTGGGTGAGTCGGGGCGTCACTCGCACGCGTCCCTCCGAGTAGCGCACGCTGCCGCCGAGCACTGTCGCAACGTTGAGGTCACGCCCGATGTCCTGGATCGATCGCTGCGCTCCGGCGCCCGGCGGCACGAGGAACACGCGCAGCCCGCTGATCTTCGTCAGCCGGCTCACGATCTCGTCCTGCATACCCGCCGCGATGACATCGTCGGGGTCGGGACTCAAGTTTTCGAACGGCAGGACGGCTACGGACCTCGGCAAAGGCGCTGGGCGTTCAGCGGTTCCGGCTAGCCAGTAGCTCGCCGCCGCGGTGAGGCCGACCGCGAGCAGCAGAGTGGCGGCGGCCGGAACCAGCCAGCGGCGCCGCAGCGTGGTGCGAGTTTCTTCCGGCGGCACCGTCGCCACCACCGGGATCAGCCGGTAGCCCTTGTTGCGTACCGTCTCGATGTAGTGCGGTCGATTCGCGTCGTCGGCCAGGCTCTGCCGCAGCAGCATCACGCGCTGCGCCACGTTCTCGGGGCTCACGAAGTGGCGGCCCCAGACCTTCTCGGCCAGCACGTCACCGTTCACGACGTCCGGCGCCGACTCGACGAGAAAGCGCAGTAAATCGAAGTCGAGCGCCTTGAGCTCGATCGGCCGGCCCTGCCGCGTCACGCAGCGCCGCGCCACATCCAGCGTCAGGTCCGCGAATCGATAAATAGATGGTAGGTGGCCGTCAGCGGGGGTCGTCATTTTCCGCTCCGAAGACCCACTATCCGCCCGTTTCGGCCCGAATGTAAGGCCCGTTTATCAACGTTTATCTCGGCGTGAGGTTCGTTTACCGCAAAGCGGCCCCCAATCAAGCACGGCGCAGCACCGCTATCTACGTTTCGACCTCGGCTTCGCAACCGGGAGAGAAACGATGGTACGACGATGGCTCGCCTCGACGCCCGCGGCGTCGCTTGGTCTGGTTTACATCGCTTTGATCGCCCATGCACTGCTGCCACAGCCGGTGCTCGCCGGAGAGCCCGTCAAGCCCACGCTCGACTTGCACGACGTGCGCGTGGTGGTCAGCTACGTGTCGACCGGCGAGCTTCTGAACCTGCAGAAAAAGTACGGCGCCCATGTCGACCGTCGGGAGCTTCGTCAAGACTACCGCCACGGCTTCTCCATCCTAAGGACGCATCGCGAGACCGGTGCACGGACCTGCGAGATCTACCTGCCCAACGAAGGGCGCCCGCGCGAAGTCGATGACGAGGCAACGCTGAGCCTCGGGCACGAGCTCCTGCACTGCATGCGCGGCGACTATCATCGCTGAGCGACCAATGACGCTATTGTTATGGACTAGCGCAAGGATTAGAAAGGAGTGCATGAGCGAACGCTTCGGCATTCCCGATCACTCACCTCAGCACGCGCCCGACCACGCCCAACAGAATCCCACGCCGCTGGGCTCGTGGGGCGGCCATGACGCAGGGGCAGCCGACGCCGGCTGGCCCACAAGCCAGACGTCCGGAGGCGGTGGTGGCGGTGGCGGCGCTGGCGATTACGCGGCGATGCCGGTCGGTGACCCCCGGAAAAGCGTCAATGCGCGATCGTGCTCGCAGTGATTTTCGGCCCGCTCGGCCTGTTCTACGTGAGCTTCTTGAACGGCGTCGCGGCCGTCATACCCATCATGTGGTGCATCACCGTACCGTGGGCCATCGTCGGCATAAAGTGGCGCAACAGAAAGTTCGATGTGCCGCAGTGACTAATGCCAGCCCGACGGCGTGTTCGCCGGCATGCCTTCGAAAATCGCCTCGACCGCGTGCACTTGGCCGCCGTAGATCTTGAACGCTTCGAAGGTCACGAGCGACTTGCCTTCAGTCTGCGGCCCCGGCAGCGAGCCTTTGCCGAAGTCCATGCGCAACAGCACGGTGCCGTTCTCCTCGTCCACCGCGACGACGCTCGCCGTGATCTCGGCCAACGTCGGCAGTTGCTGCGTGCGCAGGTTCTCGCAGCTCGGCGGGCGAAAAGTACAACCGGGTCCGCCCATCCGTACGCCGTTCTCGAGCCGGTAAGCGCCCGACGCGAACGGCACGTTCGACTTCTCGAAGCTGCCGACGCGTAGCCCGCCGGGATAACGCAGCGCAAGCTCGATCATCGCGTCGCGCGGCACCAGCTCCGCCTTGGGCGGCGCTGCGACCATTGCGGCCGACGGCTGCGCGAGCGAATCCGGGGCGAACAGCACGCCCTCCTGCTGGTTGCGCACGACCATCGTCTCGATCTCTGTGATGCGCCGATCGACGACCTTCAGTCGCGCCGCGAACAACACGGGCGCGCCGCTCTCCTCGATCGCCGCGTGCACCGCTGCAGTGCCTTCGCGCACGTCGAGAAAGTCCGTGCGAAAAGGCCGCAGCTTCGACGCCGTCTTCCAGAGCCCCTCGCCGATCGGCATCTCCACCGCGTCCTCGGTGAAGCGCGCCCTTTCGGCGAGCGGCGCCCTCTTCGGATCGTGTGCGACGAGCGAGTCGAGATAGCGTGTGATCACGTCGGTGAGGCAGGCCCGGTCGCAGGCGCTCCTGGTCTGCGCGGCGACGCGCAAAGGCAGGCAAAACGCGGCGGCGATGACGAGAGCGGCGAGGAAGGTATTGCTTCGGCGCATGGGTCCAGGCCTCCGTTGAAGGCGGCCAGTATCACACGCCACTCTCCGGACCGTGCAATCACATTCGCGCCGTGGCGGCGACGAACGAACGTGCGACTCAGCCGTCTGCAGAGAGCCCTTCGATCTCGATGCGGCAGAGATCAGCCGGGACTTGCGCGTCGTCCGCGTCCGTCAGGATCCAGCCGCCGTGGCAATCGGCGTCGATGACGAGACCTTCCACCTTGCGCCGCAACGGCCGGCCGTCGGCATCCATCAGCCGCGTCCAGCGTAGCGCCCGGTGCGCACCGTCGGTCGCGAGCACACCGAGCAACGAGCCCGCGATCGGCCCATCGCTCACGGCATCGGTCGTGTCTTCCGCCGCAGCGACGAGCGCGTATTGCTTCTCGCCGATGGCGGCGACGTCCGTTACACCGAGGGGAATGCCATCGAGGGCGCCGAGCTCGATCTGCTGCAGCGCGAGTGCCCGCGGTTGCTCACCACGAAGCACACCGAGCGACAACTCTACGGCGGCGCTCGGTCGGCCGCCGACGCCGCGGTGAAACACTCGTAGTCGCTCACCGACGACGACCGCGCCTTCGATGTTCGGCCGCGTGTCGAGCGCGAGCGCGCCGCGCACACATTCATAGAGCGCTGCGTTGTCGCGGATCGTCACGTCGCGGCGCGCGACATCGAGTCGTGCGATTGCACAGCGCTTGGCCGTGGAGCCCGAGCCGAGCAGATGCACCGCGCCATCGACCGTCATCACCGCCGCCTCGAAATCGGGCTTGACGCGTTTGCGCAGCGGCGCGCCCTCGCCTTGCAACACCCAGGGTTCCACCTCGAACGTGAGCGGATCGATCCAGGTGACGCGGAACGCGTCGTCGTGGACGGCCAACAAGCGGCGATCGACGAGGAGCAAGGCAGAACCGGACGAGACGCCCGTCAGCGTGTGCGTCGCGACGACACGCGCCAGCAACGCGCGATCTTCGATCGCCGAGATCGGTACGTTGCGTTCGCTCATCTATTATTAGTCCTGCCGGCCCTTCTTTGTCGGCGCCGGCTATCCCTGCAGCTCGATCCGCGTCGCCCGCAGTCACGCCCGCTGCGCCATACGTATTTCTGCCTATGTTAACAATGCGTCATCTTCGTCCCGTCGCCAACCGGTTCCTCCGCCGAGCCCCGTCTAAACATCCGAAGACAGCGAATTTTCGCCGGCCTACGCGGCGAGCGAGGTCAGGAGGACCACATGAGCTTTGACTCTTACTTCGACGTCACGCCAGCGCTTGCGGCAGTCATTGCGCCGCCGGTCCACGCAGGTCGCGAAACGGCGACGCCGGCCATGCTCGTCAGCCACGGCACGAGCTCCCCGCAGCGAGCGCTGCTCGAAGAGTTCGTCCGCCGCGAATTCCTGGTGCACTTCGGCGCACGCGTCAAGCAGTTCATGCCCGAGCTGCTTGCCCTACACGGCCACGACGGCTCGATCCGCTCGGTGGTCGGCTGCCGCGCCGCCGCCACCGAGCCGTTGTTCCTCGAAACCTACACTGGGCAGCCCATCGAAGAGGTACTCGCACAACGCAACGGCTTTTGGGTACCGCGCGAGCGCATCGTCGAGATCGGCAGCCTCGCCTGCCGCGGCGCCCGCTCGGCGATCGAGATCGTGCGCGCGCTGGTGCCGTATCTACTCAATGCCGGCTTCTCGTGGGTGGTATTCACGGGCGCCGATACCGTCATGAACGTGTTCCACTACCTAGGCCTCGCACCGCAACCTCTGTGCCGCGCCGACGCGTCGTTGCTCGGCGAATCACGCCACGATTGGGGCACGTATTACGACCATGACCCGCAAGTCATGGCTGGGCGGATCCGCGACGGCGCGTCCACCTCCTACCCGAGCAGTAAACGGCGTCCGCAGTGAGCCCTACCACCGCGATCGACTCCGCCTCGTCAGTGGCGGGTGCACGCCACATTCGCGCCGTCGCGCTGCTACCGTTCATGAACACGGTGGTGATCCCGAGTGTCTTGCTCGCGGTCTCGCCACCGCGACTGGTACACGCGCCGACGCCGCTAGCGTTCGTCACGACGCTTGTCGGCCTCGCACTGCTCGGCGTCGGCGGAGCCCTCGTTGCGCACAGCATCCGGCTGTTCGTGGCGCTGGGCCGCGGCACGCTGGCACCGTGGGATCCGACGCACGCGCTCGTCACGGCGGGGGCTTACCGCTACATGCGCAATCCGATGAAGGCCGGCTTGTTTCTCGTGCTGGCCGGCGAAGCGTTGCTGTTTCGCTCACTCGCGTTGACCGGCTGGCTCGCGTGCTTTGCCGCGGCCAACGTCGTCTACATCCGTGTCTCGGAGGAGCCGGGCCTGCGCAAACGTTTTGGCGCGCGCTACCGCGAGTACTGCGAGCGCGTTCCACGGTGGTGGCCGACGTGGCAAACGCTGCGCGGCGTCGCACATAGGGAGAACACATGAGATCCACGCTCGACATCGTTAGTGACCTCGCCGCGCAACCAATCGACCGCTGCGCGGTGCGCTCCGCGGACGTGCAATGGAGCTACCGCGACTTGTTCACCGCTGCCACGACCGTCGCGGGGCAGTTGCAGGCACACGACGCATGCGTCGTGGCGCTCGCCGCCGACAACGGCCCGGTCTGGCTGGCGATCGACCTCGCCACGCAGCTCTGCGGCGCAACCTTGGTACCGCTGCCTGGGTTCTTCACCGCGGAGCAAATCGCCCATGCGCTCGCAGACAGCGGCGCGGACACGTTGATCGCCGACCCGCGCAGCCCTTTCGCTCGGAGCATCGATGCCGGCACGCTGCAGCCGCTCGATGACGCGGCCAACGGCTTGCAACTCTTTCGGGTCCGCAATGCCGGCGCAGCCGACATGCCCGCGCAGACTGCCAAGATCAGCTACACGTCCGGCACCACGGGACGACCCAAGGGCGTGTGCCTCAGCCAACTCGCCATGGACAGCGTAGCGGAATCGTTACGCTGCGCCGTGGCCGAGCTCGACGTGACGAAACATCTCTGCGTGCTGCCACTTGCCACGCTGCTCGAGAATATCGCCGGCGTCTATGCGCCGCTGCGCAACGGCGCGGAGATCATCGTGCCGAGCTTGCAGGAGACGGGCCTTACGGGAGCGGCACGTTTCGACGTGCTGACGCTGCTGCGCTGCATCGACCGCCATCGACCGCAGAGTCTGATCCTGCTGCCGCAGCTGCTCGCCGCGCTCGTCACCGCACTCGAGCACGGCGCGCCGGTTCCGCCGAGCTTACGCTTCGTCGCGGTCGGTGGTGGCCGCGTCTCGCCCGCCCTGCTCGAGCGCGCCGATCGTCTGCGCCTGCCAGTCTATGAAGGCTACGGGCTTACCGAGTGTGCATCGGTGGTCGCGTTGAACACGCCGGCGGCGCGGCGCATCGGCAGCGTCGGCCGGCCGTTGCCGCACGCGCAACTCGAGGTCGACGCGCGCGGCGAGATTGCCGTGGCCGGCCCGGCCGTCTGCGGCTATGTCGGCGGCAGCTACGTGCCGACGCGATTCCCCACCGGCGATCTCGGCTACGTCGATCGCGATGGCTTCCTGTTCATCAACGGCCGCCGCAAGAACGTGTTCATTACCAGCTTCGGCCGCAATGTCTCGCCGGAGTGGGTCGAATCGGAGCTCCTCGAACAGGGGCCGATCGCTCAAGTCGCGGTGTTCGGCGAGGCACGGCCGTGGAACGTGGCGGTCATCGTGCCGACGCCGGGGTCTACCGCCAACCATCGCGGTATCCAAGCGGCCATCGACCGCGCCAACCAACGCCTGCCCGACTACGCGCGCGTCGGCGATTGGCTCTGCGCCGACGAGCCGTTTACCGCCAGCAACGGCCTGTTGACACCGAATGGTCGCAACCGTCGAGGCGCGCTCTGGAAACACTATCGCTGGCCCATCGACGCACTCTACGACAGCAAGCTCGGCCGCACGGCGTAGAGCGAAAGGAGTATCTATGTCATTTTCCGCAGAACTGCGCGGCGCCACAGAGATCGAGCGACAACGCTTGTTGTCGGCGCCGATCATCACGGATTGTTTGGCCGGCCGCGTCAGCCGCGATAGCTATCGCGCCTTCTTGACCGAGGCCTACCATCACGTCAAACACACAGTGCCACTCCTGATGGCCTGCGGTGCCCGCCTGCCGGACCGCCTCGAGTGGCTCCGCCACGGCGTGACCAAGTACATCGAAGAGGAGTACGGCCACGAGCAGTGGATCCTGAAGGACCTCGCCGAAGCCGGCTTCGACGCCACGGTCGCGTGCGACCGCGGCCCGTCGCCCGAGACCGAGCTCATGGTGAGCTATGCCTACGACACCATTCAACGCGGCAATCCCGTCGGCTTCTTCGGCATGGTGCTCGTGCTCGAGGGCACGAGTGCGGCGATCGCCACACGCGCCGCTGAGATCATCGCTGCGCGCCTTACGCTGCCACGCCGTGCCTGCACCTATCTGTTGTCGCACGGCAGCCTCGACGTTGAGCACGTCGGCCACTTCGACGCGCTCATCGACCGGCTCGAGGATGCCGGCGATCGCGCGGCGCTGTTGCACGGCGCACGCATGTTCTATCGCCTCTACGGCGAGGTGTTCCGCGCGCTGCCGCGCGCCGAGGTTACCAACACGAGGGCTGTAGCATGAACCCAACCGACGCACGTATCGTTCTCACCGGCGCCGCAGGCGGCATCGGCTCGGCCGTGGCGCGCCAACTCGCGCGCTCCGGCGCCGCGCTACTGCTCACCGATTTGCGCCAAGAGCCGCTCGATCGGCTTGCCGCCGAGCTCGCGCGGACCGGCAACGTGCCACGCACGATCGCGGCCGACGTTGCCACCGAGGCGGGACGCGCAGCACTCGCCGCCGCGGCTCGCGAGCAGCGCAGCAACGTGCTCATCAACGCGGCCGGCATCAACCCGTTCGGCATGTTCGCCGAGCAATCCGCCACCGAGATCGCGAAGGCGCTGTCGATCAACGCCGTCGCGCCCATTTTGTTGTGCCAAGCGCTGCTACCCGTGCTGCGTGAACGAGAGCGCGCGCACATCATCAACGTGGGGTCGACGTTCGGCTCGATCGGCTTCCCCGGCTTCGCCGTCTACTCGGCCAGCAAATTTGCCGTGCGGGGCTTCTCGGAAGCGCTGCGCCGCGAGCTGGCGGACACGCAGGTCAGCGTGCACTATGTGGCGCCGCGCGCCACGAGCACGGCGCTCGCCACGGACCGCGTCAGGGCCATGAACGCCGAGCTGGGCGTCGGTATGGATTCGCCGCAAGTCGTAGCGCAGGCCATCGAGACCGTATTGCGCGATGGGCGTAGCGAGTTGTTGCTCGGCACGCCCGAGCGCTGGTTCGCCAAGCTCAACGCGCTGCTTCCGGCGGCTGTCGACCGCTCGCTGCGCCACCAGCTCGCCATCATCCGCCGCTACGCGGCCCCACAGAGCGACCGCCCCACCCCCGCGGCGTCGTCTACGTTATCCGTCAATGCTTAGAAGGAGCACTCAGCCATGAATCGCACTTTTGGACTTATTGCTATCGTTGCGGCGTCCATCAGCACGCCGCTGTTCGCCGACGACTTCGACACAGAGCTCACCGCCATCCAACAGGAGTGGGACGGCGCCAACTATCAGATGAACGACAAAGCGGCCCGCAGCGCCGCGTTCACCGCTCTCTTGGAGCATGCGGCCGCCTTCCGCGAGCAACACGCGGCGCGGGCCGAGGCCGTGGCTTGGGAAGGAATCGTGCTCAGCACCTACGCCGGCGAAGTGAGCGCGATGAGCGCCATGAAGTACGCCAAGGCTGCGCGCGAGGCGCTCGAGCGCGCCGAACGACTGAACGCGACGGCGCTCGCCGGCGGCATCTACGCTTCGCTGGGCGCGTTGTACTCGAAGGTGCCGGGTGGATTCATCGGCTTCGGCGACGACGAGCTAGCCGCGCAATACTTCCAGAAGGCCTTGGCCGTCGATCCCGACAACATCGACAACAACTACTTCTACGGCGAGTTCCTGATCGATCAGGGCGATTACGCGCAGGCGCGCACCGTGCTCGAGCACGCGCTGGCGGCCCCAACTGCGGCTGACCGCCCGGTGTTCGATACGGGGCGGCGCAACGAAATCCGCGGGCTGCTCGCCGTGGCAGAGCGCAAGACCTCCACTTAAGGTCGACGCTCAAAGACGGAACAGGAACTCCTGCATGCCGTTGCGCAACAGTCGACCGCGCTCGACCGTGTAGCGCGGCATGCAGCGAGCCAAATCCTCTGGAGAGTAGCGCGGCGCCGATCGATCACCGCCCGGCGCTGCTCGATTCATGAGGTGCTGGTCGTCGACCGGCACGAAACTGCCCGGCCGCTCCGGCATGCGCGGCGACGAGTAGTACACGAGCCCGTGCGCGAGCGCCCCGCGCTTGCAGCGCGCGCCGATGGTCTCCATCACGGCCGTGAGGGCGGCGGGCGTCAAGTAGTTGATCAGGTCCCAGCACAGCACGACATCGGTCGCTTCGCGTCCCTGAGGCAGCAACGCCGCGTCGATCTTCTGTCGCAGGCGCCGTGGGTCCGCTTCGTGGTTCAGACCATCGATCCCGTCGGCGAAGTCCACGATGTCGAGCCGGCAGCGAAACCGACCGAAGGCGCGGATCGTATCCGAGCGTGCGGCGCCCAAATCGAGCACGATCCAACGTCCGCCGCCTTCGAGGCGTTGCATCAGCGCATGAAACAGCGGCGCGTTCAGCGGCTCGGCGGCGAGCGGATCGCGCACCACCGCGCTCCGGTCGCTCACACTACGCGCCTCGGCGGCGAAGCGGCCGGCCATCGATCTATCAGGTCCCAGCTCCGGTTTTCACGGCGGCCGGCCCGTCCGACTTGGCGGGCGTCATCGTCGACGTCTGCGGCTGACCGGCAGGCTTTGCGACCGGCGCGCCCGTGGCGGCGGGCTTGTTGGTCACGATCCCGCGACTCGCCGCCGCGCCCTGCACTGCCTGCGGATCCATCTCGATCGAACCCTTGAACTTGGCGCCGTCCTCCAGGCTCACACGCGGCGACGTGACGTTGCCGCGCACTTGCGCGCTCTTACGGATCTGCACGCGCTCAGAGCCATAGAGATCGCCCTCGATAAAGCCATCGACGAAGATGGAGTGAGCGTAGACGTCCGCCCGAATCTTGCCCTGGGGCCCGATCGTCAGACTATTGTTCTTCAGCTGCACGGTGCCATTGACCTCGCCCTCGATGATGAGATCCTCCTCGCCGCGCACGTCGCCGTCGATATGGATCGACGGTCCAATGGCCGCGCCCTCTCGGCTCCCTGATGCCGCGCCGCGCGGCGCCGCCATATCGCTTCTCGCTGCGCTGGATTCCGGCCGCCCTTGCGTCTCCGGAGCCCGGTCAAGCGTACCTTTTTTGCCTATCTCAAACATGATTACCCCCGGTGGGACTAGGTGAGTACTTTGTACGTGCTCGCAACGACTTGCTGGTCGATTGTGACGCAACCTCTATCTAACATAGCGTGGCCCCGAACTCCATCCTGTCGGCCGAACCCGACAGCCGGAGAGGCACCCGTTGCGTCCGGGGCGAAGGAGGTCGAATATCGCACTTGCATGTCACTCGGCAACAGTAGCCTCGGTGTTTTCCCCCACATCCGACCAGTTAGCCAAGGAGTAGCCCAGATGAACCAGTCCGAGCCATCGGTCCGCGCCAAGACCAATCGCACGACGAAAGCCGCCTCGCCGACCTCCCGTTCTCGTGCGGCCAAGATGCCCGCCGCGGAAATGGCCGCGGCACTCTCAGTATCGGCTGAACAGCGCCGCGCGATGATCGCGGAGGCCGCCTACCTGAAAGCGGCCGAGCGTGGCTTCTCGGGCGGTGACCCGGTGGCCGATTGGCTGGACAGCGAGCGCGAGGTCGACGCACTGCTCACGCGGGGCTGACCACCGCGGGGATGAGCGGCGGCGCGCTCAGAGCGCCGCGACAAAGTCGATGATGCCGAGAATCGCCGCCCAAGTGGCGGCCGATGCGATGGCGATCGCGGCTACCGAAACGACCAGCCCGATCAGCACGATGAGCCCGTCCCGCTCGGTCATACCGATAGCGATTACCGATGCAGCGAAACCCGGCGGCATGTTCCCGAGGAATGGGATCGGCAGGATCATGATGAAGCCGAGCGCCGCCACCACCAAGCCGATCAGCACCTTGCCGAACGCATCGGTGACGATCGGGAACCGGGGCTTGCAGTAGCGCTCGAGTCGCTGCATGTAAGGCACGACACGATCCGCCATGCGCTGCAGATCGGCGCGCGCTACGCTTTTGTCTGCGATGGCGCTCGGCAACCAAAGCCGGCGACGCATGGCAACGAGGTTCAAGCCGATGATCAGGAGCGCGACGCCGCAGACCGTGGGTATTCCGGGCGGCATCGGCAGGACACAGGGCAGCGCGAAAACGAGCGTAGTGAAGCCGAAGGCGCGATGCCTTAGCCCAAGCAGGATCTCGCGAAACGTGACGCGCTCGCCCTCGCCGTAAGCGAGGATGCCGAGAACCTCGGAAGTGCGCGCCGGAATAGGCCGCCGTCGCAGTCGCCTCCGGATCCGTCCGTCGGTTGCTCTCTCCATCGACTCGGAATCCTTGCTAATCGGCTGCGCTGCGACTGCTCATTCTATCTGCACGGCAGGCGTCCTGCGTCTCGAGCCAGGCGAGCGCGGCGGCGAGCGCGGGATCGCCAGCGCCGACCCGGAGTGTCGTCGCCACCGCCACAGGCTCATCAGGCTCGATCGGCCCCGTATAGACATGACCGGCGCGATCGCTCGTTGCCGCAACGGTGAGCACGAGCATGGCCCCATCGGCTAACGGGAACGTTCGGTTTCCCGTGCTCAAGCCACGCGTCGACGCACCGAAGCTGCGGCTGCCGGCGCGACCGCGAAACGCGGCTGCGAGAACCTCACCGGAGCTCGCGGTGGCAGGTCCTAGCAGCACCGCCACCGGTAGCGCCGCAGCGTGGGGCCGATAGCTGACGTTGACGCGCAGCTGCACGTGGTCGCCAAAGCCCGCCAGGCCGTCGCGGTACCACACCGACACGCGGCGCCCGTCGGGGTACACCGAGGCGGCGACCTCGCCGTCGCCAAGCAGCGGTCCGACCCCGGCTAGCATCGGCCACAGGTTGCCGCCCGTGTTGCGTCGCAAGTCGACGACCCACCCACAGTTATCAACAGAATCATACTGTTGAATCACCTTCTTGATGCTCTCAGCAAAGGCGACTTGCGCTGGCGCGGTGCCCCCGGCAAAGCCCGGCACGCCGATGTAGCCCACTGGGCCCGCGAGCAAAGCGCCCCAGGGAGGGACCGCGGCCTGCCCGGTGCGCGCGTTCGCGACGGCCGAGCCGCGCTGCGTCTCGGCCGCGCGCGGGCTCTGCAGGTAACTATGCCGATCGCCAAGCTCCCGCAGCGCGTACCGGATGGCGAGATGCGCATCGCCCGGCGCGACGGCGCCGCGAGCGTGCTCGAACGTGGCGCGCCGCAGCGTTTCCCAGCCGACAGCCGGGGTGGCGAGCGCCTGCTGCTCCATGATCGAAACCGCGGTCTCGACGTAACGGCGGGCGGCGGCCGAGGGCGGTGGCTGCAGCGCGACATCGGCTACGCTCACCTCGAGCGCGTCGAACCACGCCACGCCGGCGCCGCGCAGCGCGACGCCGTAGGTGATTTCCTCCGTGTCGTCCGGCAGAGGCAGCTCCAGCGTGAACCGGCTCCACCCGCCGATCCCGAGTGCCGCACGCGACGACGGGTGCGCATCGTCGGGCTCCTGGCCGTCACCGTAACTATCCACATACAGCGCACCGCGAGTGCCGGCGATTCGCAACCACAAGGACGCCGCGGCGCCTTCAGCCTGCAGTGCGCCCGACAAGCGAACACGCCGGGCGGTACCTGCACCTCTGACGAGATCCGCAAGATCGTTACCGCGTAGGCGCTGAACGAGCCGCGACGCGCCAACAGAGCTCTGGCGCTCGATGCGCAGACTCCGCTCGCCGGCGGCCGCGATCGAATCATCGACCTGAATGCTTGCGCCAGCACCGTCATCGGGCCCGACTGCGCTCCAATCCGCAGGCATCCCGGCAGCATCGGCGGACTCGAACCCAAGATTCTGGCGCGCCACACCGGGCCAAGCGTCCAAAACGGGCAGCAGCGACAGCACCCAGCACGCTCGAGCGCACCGTCGCGCACCGTTCGTTACGATGGCCGAGCCGAGAAGGGCTGTTGGCATAGCCGCCGGTTCCGCGTCTCGACTTGCGCGTCAGGCGGAGCGTATCGCCGGTCGATCCGGCAACGTGGGATTCACGAGCCGCGCCAAGGCGTGGAACAGATCTCGGTCACCGAGCACTGCCAGCCGCTCGGGTGGCGTGAGCCACGCGAGTGCTTCATCGACCGTCTGCGCATCGCCGAGCTTGGCACGGGCCGTCATGAACATGACATCGGGCTTGCCGCGTGACGCAGGCGGCCGCGGCTGCACGGCTGCGAAATGCCGCTGCCGCGCGATCTCGTCGAGAATGAGTCTCTCGATGGTAACGCCTTCCAGAAGAGCGCCGAGGCGTTCCTCGGCCTCGTTACGCAGGGCGACCACGCGCGGCACAGCGACCTCTTCCGGCACGACGAGCAGGCCGAAGAAGCGCAGCACCTTCGCCAGGGCGACGCTGCCGCTCGCTGCCGATAACGGCAGTGCACAAACCAGCCCGACGAGCGCCGGCGCCATCCACACGAATAGCGGCAACGAGACGAACACCAGGACGGTCGAAACACCGACGCCGGCGAACATTTGCAGCCAATGGCGCCGCAGCAGCGCGCCCCAGGGCGTGCTCGAACGCTTGCGGCTCTGCGTGACCCAGCCGGAATCCTGGCCGAAGAGAATCTCCGCCACCTGGCGCGTCTGCATCATCATCATGATCGGCGCATAGAGCGCCGACAGCACGGTCTCGACCACGGCCCCGAGCAGCACGCGCAGCGGATTGACCGTCAGTAGCAACTCTTTGGTCACGAATGCGCGCAATACGCCGAGAATTTTCGGCGTGAGCAACGTGATCATCGCAACAATGAACAACGTGATCATGCGCTCGGTGTCGAAACGCGGCCAGCGCGGGAACAACGTGAGCTCCTCGGTGAAGTAGTCGAACTGCACCGTGGCAATGTGGGCGGCCGTGCCAAGACCAACGGCTATCAACGCAAACCACAGCGGCGAGGCCAGATAGCTCATAGCGCCGACACCCATATGGATGCGGTTCGTCCAGGTGAAGCCTTGGCTACCGATCAGGGCGAGGTGCTGGATGTTGCCCTGCGCCCAACGGCGGTCGCGCGCCGCCACGTCGAGCAGTGACGGCGGGCTGCCTTCCCACGAGCCGCCGAGCGTCGGCAGCATGCGCACGAGCCAGCCGGCCCGGCGCAACAACGCCGCCTCGACGAAATCGTGCGACAGGATCGCGCCGCCAAACGGCTTCTTACCCGGGAGCGTCGGCAGACCGGCCGCCGCGGCGAACGCGCGGACGCGCACGATCGCGTTGTGTCCCCAATAGTTACCGTCATCACCCTGCCACGCCGCAATCCCACGCGCTACGATCGGCCCATACACGGTGCCGGCGAACTGCTGGAGGCGCGCGAACAGCGTGTGCCCGCCGCAGAGTCGCGGCACGGTCTGCAGCAGGCCGAGATTCGGCTCCGCGGCCATTTCTCGCACCAGTGTGCCGAGCGTCTCGGCGGAGAGCACGCTGTCGGCGTCGAGCACGACCATGAAGTCGTAGCGACCGCCCCACTGCGTGACGAAGTCGTGCAGGTTGCCGACTTTGCGACCGACGTTGTCGCTGCGGCGGCGATACCACACGCGCATGCGCTCGCCGAGCTTTTCGTGAAGGGCGTGAAACGCTGCCGTTTCCTTGATGTAGATGTCGGGATTGGTGCTGTCGGACAGGACGAAAATCTCGAAACCCTGCGCATCACGCTCGATCAGCGCTTCGGCCATGGCTTGCAACGCCGCGAAGCTCGCAGCGGCGTTCTCGTTGTACACGGGCATCACCAAGGCCGTGCGTTGCGGGATCGGGGCATCGGCGACAGCGCGTAACCGCGGGCCACCGAAGAAAACTCCGGCCACCGCGCCCGCGGCCGATAACGCGATCCAACCGAAACTGATCGTGAACAACACGACCATGAGCCACTGCAGCACCGACACGCCACCGACGGATACGACGGCGATCATCTCGCCGCTCGCGTAGGCCGTGAGCGCGATCGCGCCGCCGAACGTCAGGACTCTCGCGAGCACCGTCTTGACCGAGGGCCACCCGAGCTTGCGCTCGCGCGAGTAGCGGACGAGATTCTGCTCGGGCATGTCGAGCGGCGCGACGGGTGGCACGGCCGCCGTGGAGCGCACGGTCATTCGCTCCACCTATAAAGCCATGCCTCGCTCCAGGGCTCATCGCCGGACCTCGCCGTTGCGCGCAGCTCGATGAT
>Ga0208454_1000259_pt1 | contig 35397 bp, 34 predicted proteins | sample EasRivMeERMZT100_FD_187530 | JGI IMG/M metagenome (GOLD analysis project Ga0208454, IMG submission 187530) | Soil microbial communities from meander-bound floodplain in the East River, Colorado, USA - East River MetaG ERMZT100 (SPAdes) (version 2) | ecosystem: Environmental > Terrestrial > Soil...
ACAGATACTTCATGTACCGTTGGTAATCGGCCAGCTTTGCCATGGTCGTTCTCCCCCCATAAACTACCATAACAAAAAATCATTTTATTTATAACACAGTAATATTAGCTATCCCGGCTCGTTCAATTTACTGGAGGCCGGTCGATCAGGACGATTGATCATCGCAGCAAGTTTTACTTTCTTTGTCGGGGCAAAGTTTGGCGTCAGCCATTCGCCGGCAGGCGTGGAACCGAGCGCGGCGGTCGCCGGGCTTAAATATTGAGTAGAATTTCTCCTGCTCCTACTTCGACTCCAGTATCTGTTTTACTCGATTTATGATGGCGGGCTCGATTTCATACAAGCCGTTCACCATCTTTTCAATGCCGGGTCCATCGATCGGGTCGATCTCCAGCTTCGCCTTTTCTGCCTCGGCTCGAAGCTGAGAATCTTTCAGCGTATCGATAAAGGCTTTCTGCAGTGCTCGCACGCGCTGTTCGGGCACTTGTGGCGGAAGAGAATAGAGTCTTTGTTTGCCGTAAAGTTCGCTGGCGATCCGCAGTAATTTTTTCCCTTCCTCCGTCTTCGCGTACTCGACCGCGAGAGGGACACCCTTTAGCTCGGGATGAGGTTCCGTCATCGTCTGGAGCACAACATGAACCTGTTTGGCCCGCAGGCCGTTGGCCCAAGTTACCTTCGCCGATTGCCAGCCAAATGCGCAGGTACCGTCGAGTTCCCCTTGTTCCGCTGCAATCCTGATGTCGGCGGTGCCCTTGTATCCCTCGATGAGCTGCAAGGGAAAACCTGTGGCGGCAGCCAGCAACTTGGTATCATCCGTTCCGCTTGTGCCGGGGCCAATCGCTCCTAGCTTGACCCGTGTTTTGGCCTTGCTCCAATCCTCTGCCGTCCTTATCCCGCTGCGATCGGTCGTTATGCATATGAGGGAATCCGACGTCGGCATACCGAGCCAGCCAAACTTGTGCCCGTCAAATTGCACCGCAGGGTTCCCCATCATGTGCTGTAGAATAAGCGGGCCGGACCAATGACCGATGACCGTGCCGTCGCGAGGAGCGCTGTTAAAAGTATAATTCGCCGCGATCAGCATACCCGCTCCAGGCATGTTTTGGACGACGGTGGCGGGTTTGCCGGGAACGTATTGAGCGATGTAGCGCGCCATAAGCCGGGTGTACGTATCGTAGCCGCCACCGGCGGAACCACCGACGACGAACTGGATGGTCTTGCCCTTGTAGAACTCCTCGACCGAGGCAGCGCGCCCTGACGCGACCAGCGATACCGAGATAAAGATAGGAAGCAAAAATACACCGAGTGTTTTGGCCATGAGCCACCTCCTGAGTAATTGGGCCGTCGTGGCGGAGGCTAAGTTGTCCGCGAGGTCATTGTCAAGGGGTGCACAGTAGAGGGTGATCACAGGCGGGCATCAGGAAAAAGACTCGTGAGACCGCACTTTTTTGGTCAATCGTAGACTCCTTCGTTCGAAAATTTGCAATTCTCTTTCTAAAAACTGCGCGCTTAGCGCTTCGCGTGCCTAATCGCTCGGTGAGAGAGTCATTGGTATATTCCTTGCTCATTCAGTCTTTTCACGATGCCAAGCACATTGGAGATGGAGACCCAATCGCGCCGAATAAATTCGCTGACGATCGAGGCGGATTTCTCGATCTACACACTTCGACAACTATTTACGGCGCGTTATTGGGTCGATGCCAAGAGAGACTCCAGCCGAAGCCGGTCTCTCGAGAAAGAAATTCAAAAGCGTTGCGCCTATATTCGACAGCGAACCAACCTCAAGCCATCTGCCGGCGCTGAGTCGGGCCCTCGGTTCAGGCCTTATGGCTTTATCTTTGGTGTGGTTTTTCTTTCTTGCTCGATTGGGCCCTTCGTCGCTGCTGAGTTCCTCGATTTGATAAACGTCGTGGGCGGCGTCAACGGAGATCCATTGAGCTTGTCAGGTGTGTGGGCGCTGCTCACGCTTCCATTCGCTGTCCTAGGATTTATGATCGGTGGCATGATGGATGCCGGGCGCGTTGTAAAATGGTTCGATCTCGCCGGTCGACAAGATACTGAAACCCATTAGGGTCACCGCCCTGCCCGTCGAACAGCAATCTCCTAGTGATGCTCTGTCTGATATTCATCTAGCCGGCTGGTCCGATCTGACCGCTGATCCGTCACACCCCCTCCCCCTTTTAGGTCTGACGCCGTTGCCAAAGTTAATAGACCTAGGTCTGATCAAGAAATCGACAAGGGAATTCTCAGGGGAGTGCAATAAATTGTCATTCCGGCGGGGGAGTTTCGCATCCACGTCATCATCAGCCCTTGTGAAACCTTCGTTCATGGTTTGACTCGGCTCACCGCAAAGGAAGCGAGCCATACTGGAATCAACTACTTAGCCGTTCGCCCTATGCTTCGTCGAAGCGCTCCTGTCGACTTTTCACATAGTCTGTCGTGCACGGGCGACTGGTAAGTCGAATTGACTGGAAACGTCCTATTTGAAGCTCTAAAAAGATGGCACAACCCATGCTCTGCACACCCTCAGGTCAATTATGGCAATTCCGTCCAAGAGAATTCTTCTCGTCGAGGAGAACGAAGAGTGTAGACACTTTCTCGCGCAAATTCTGAGCTGTTTAGGAAATGCAGTTACCGAAGCCAAGACAGGGTTGGACGGTATCTACAAAGCGGCAAGCGAAATCCCCGACTTGATTATGATGGGAGCCGACCTTCCGCAACTCACCGGAATTGAAGTGACGGCCTGGCTTAAGAAACATCCTTACACCAAAGATATTCCTGTTCTAATTTATGCTCCTTCGCCGACTCCAGGAGACGAAGATGATGCACTTAGAGTGGGAGCATCGGCAGTAATCAACGATCCCATTACGGTCGATGCGCTGGGTAAAGCATTCCAACTTTGCTTCCCCAGCCGAAAGGAAACGCAAGGAGACCTCGGATAGGATTCGAAAACGGTTCAACCTCCGAATGGAAGATATCTATGAAAACACAGATTTTACTGGTCGACGACAACCCGGATTGCCGCAAGATTTTTGGGCTCTACCTTCGCTATATGGGCTACGAGCTCAGTGAAGCAAAGAGCGGACGCGAAGGGATCGAGCATGCGAAAAACGCTCGCCCCGACCTAATGATTCTTGATTTGGGCCTTCCTGACATGACTGGCTTCGAGGTTCTTGAAATGCTCAAGCGGGATTCAACAACGGCCGCCATTCCGGTCATCGTTCAGACGGCATGGGCGATGGACAATATTAGAACAAGAGCGTTACAAGCAGGCGCTGCAGCTTTTCTGGTCAAGCCGACCTCACCCGTGGTTCTCAATGAAACGATTAAGCTGATTCTCGCTCCAATCCTTTCAACGTCCCATGCGGGATTACCGCCAAGAGAGGAATTTACACCGCTGGCCGCGAGGTAGCCCTGAATCGTCGTCAGGAAGAATTTACGGACGCGGCCGAATTCATCAATTTTCATCTTTGTCGTGAAGTTGCTTTTGCATGACGATGCCGTCAATGGCTAACCAGATTCATCCACCCTTGAGCCGTACTCCTTCGTATCAGTTCACGCTTCGGGCTGTCGGACAGGTGCTTGATTTGCTGCATGCGCACTCTTTTGAAATAGAAGTGAGTGGCAAAGATTTTGTTGTTCACGGTGTATCGGAAAAAAGCGAAAACCAAGCCCGTTTCAAGGCGATGGGGTTTAAAAAATTAGTCAAGATTTTTCGGCCCAATGGAGTAACCGGAAGCGACCGTCAAACCCGAAAAAAGGCGCCGCGACCATTCGCCTTTTCAGGATTGCGATTCTCCGAAGAGGACCTTGAACGCTTGGAGTTACTCGGCCGAGCAAGCCGAATGAAGTTTAGCGGCACACCAGCCTTCAATACCTTGTCACAAGCCCTGCGGGCTCTAGGCGCTTATCTCGATCACAAGCGAGCCAGTCTAACCCGGGTTTCTGGATGCCACGATCAGATCTCTATCGCTTATCAACAACCTGGCGGCGGCGAAAAAATAGAAACGTTCACACGCATCGATCTCTATGATTTGTGGGTACATATGTACAAACGACGAAGGCAAAATGTTTGCTTAGGAAAGACTCCGATTCGCAGGACCGCTTGATCCGAAAACTGGCAGAACAACGCCACCGCGCCAGCCACTCGCGATATACCAGCTATCAGCCAATTCCTTGGTTAGAACCCAATACCGGTTCCCAAGCTCATAGCCCAAGAGCTGAAGCCGGAACCCAAATAACAGGGCATTTCGCGTACGGGGTATTAACCCCGTGCGCGACCAAAGGGGATGCCCGCCCCCTTTGGATTCCCCATCAATGCGGTGCCCGCAGCAAGCTGCGGGGAATTATTAGATTCAAATTTGATAAGAACGTCGTGAAAAAAAAGGTTGACCCCGGTCACGCGGTCTGGACCGACAGGCCGGGATCGAGGACGATCTGTTTGCAGTCTCGGTGATCATGTCCATGCCCTGGCGCTACCAACCGCGATATCCTGAGTCGTAGCGCCAGAACCGAAAGCGGAAACCAGTATCGGCGTTAGGTCCGTTGGAATAATCTAAAAGGGACATGATCTAGCGCACCGGAAAAATGCAGCCGCGGCCTTTACTAACAATTATTCTTCATGGCACGGGATCGCCAGGACCGGACATCGAGCCTTACGCAGAACCTTTTCCGTAACACTGCCCAAAATCATACGGGGGAGTCCGCTACGACCATGGGTCGAAATGACGATGACGTCGACGGAGTTATCGTTGGCGCAATTGACGATGAGATCGTCGGGTTCGCCCATCTCGACAATCTCCTTGATCACCACTTCCGTCGTCGGTGGAGGAAGGTGGCGCTTGGTGAATTCGTGTAACAGGTCCCGGTGGCTATCACGCAAGTAGCCTAATTGCTCTTCGACCTTGGATGCGGTGATGGCTTTTTCCAGCAGGCGCGCGTGCCCCACAAACTCTTCGGTTCGCACGACATGACAAACGATGATTTGGGCGCTGAGAGCTTTGGCCAAATATGCCGCGTAGACGAGACCTTTGGCGGAAAAGGTCGACAAGTCTGTCGGCGCTAGAATTGTTTTTATTTCATTCATAGATCCTCCCCATGGACTATTGGGTCACGACATGCCGAGCATCTTCACAAAAGGACAATTCGATAAATCGGCGCTGATGCTACTGCGTCTGCAGATTAAAGCCAAGGCAAAAGTGGCCGGCCGCGCGAACGCAACGTACTGCCGAGCCCAAACATCGACGCCCTCTCCGCTTGCCAGACCGCCTGTCCGCACGGCCTTTGCCGGTTCAGACACTTACGAACAACGTATCGGTCGCGATCCACGAGCGCGGCTATTCGATTGGTCCTGTTGGAACGCCCGGCACGAACGGCTTCTGACATTCGCGCCGTCGGCCTTTCCATGTAACAGTAGCCTGCCTCTTTTCCCCACGTAATGATTGATGAGAGTGCTATGTCTGAGCCCTTATCCAGTCCAGTTCTCCAGTCTTCTAGGCTGCTAGGAGATTTTTGCTCTTGAGCGCGTCGATCACGGTCACCACGTACACTTCGATCTCTTTGTCCATATCGTGGGGTGCAGTGGTCTCCACCGCGCCACTCCATACCAGCTGGTTTTTAGGCATGTGGTATAAGCTGGTTTCCGAGATGTACACATCGTATTGATAGACGCGGGGGGGTTCGTAATAGCCGTACCAAGCGGCCGAATACCCACCATAGAAGCCGTAGCTGAACGCGGGTGCCAGCGGATAAAAACCGGGGCTCACATCGGTCTTCTTTTCCACCCGGACCAACCGCGTAATAATCACGCCGTCCGCGTTGGCCTGCTTTACCGCGTCCTGCAAGCGGCCCTCGTCGACCTGGCCATCCTCCGAGATGTAAAGGTAACTCGCTACCGCCTCCATGCTCGCCGCTTTGAGTTGTTTTACGAATTCGTCTTCAAACGTGCGGCGAATGCTGGGTTGCGTGCTCACCCCGATCACCATGATCTTCCTCAAGCGAGTTGAGGCATAGTCGGGGTTAACCCACTGATTAACGATCTTCGAAGAGACCGCGCAGGCCGTAAGACCCAAGGCGACGGCCATCGCCAGCGCAAAGATTCGTAGCGGCGGCAACGGCATTACCAGCATTCCTTTCCGGTGTGTTAGAAGAAGCGAAGAATCTAACGACTACACTCTAGTGCTAACAATCGCACTTCGCTATATTAATTGGTTACGAGATTAATAGTATCCTTAACCCACTTGCCGCATTAGTATGTCAGTCAACGGAAAAGAAAAGCAGCAAGTTTCTTTTGCTCAGCCCCGAAACAGCAGCAAGAGGCCAACAGCAAGTGCAAGGGGAAGAGCAAGGAAGAGCAACGGGTCAAATCTTTATTTTTGGCATTAGTTCGCTCTCGATCTGCGCCACTGCGCGGCGCAGCTTTGCATCGTGCTCCACCTTTTCCCGTAGCCGCTTGCGCTCCCGACTCACCGACGTATAGTCCAATCCCCCAATCAATCGCCCGATCTCCACCTGCCCGATCCCTCCAGTGCGAAAGATCAACTCCATCGCCACTGCCCGTTGGTCTCGTAACCCCGTCCGTTTCCCGGTTAGCCGCTGCTCCTCCACGCCAAAATACCGCGCCACAGCTTTGATCGCATCAGTAGGCGCTTTGGCCCTTAAGCGCCGCACCCCCGGCTGTTCTCGCTGGCTCCCGTTTCCCTCCAACTCGTCCTTGATCCGCTCGATAAACTTCTCTTCGCCCAAAACCACTTGCCCCTGGACGCTGTCCCACGGTGTGGCGTAGCCGCTGTTGATCCCGTCGATGATAAAGTCCCGATACTTCTTGCGGCTGTGGTCGATCTGTTCCAGCACGCTGTCGTATGTGACAAAGCTCTGTCTGCTCTTGGTGTCCCAGTATCCCGTAAGACTGCTCCAACGGTAGCGCTCCAATAGGCGTATCCGCTCCGCTACCGGTCGTTTATCCTGTGGGTGTATCCGGACCGGATTTAAGTGTACATAGCGGCTGAGCTCAAGTAAGTAGCTGTCCTTGTCGACCAGGATGGCTTTGTAACGCCCTTGGTATAAGTGGCCGACCCGGCGATGGCGCCGGTTAAAAGCTGAAGTGTAGCTGATATTGAAATGGCGCATGAACTCGGCGAGATTGCCCCGTCGGGTCCGCACCATCAGATGAAAATGATTGTCCATCAGCACGTAGGCATGAAGCTCGACCTGGTAGATGGCGATCGAACTTTGCAGCTTGTCCAAACAGGCCAGCCGATCGGTGTCATCGCGGAAAATCGCTTTGCATTCGTTGCCCCGGCAAGTGACGTGATAGTAAGCGCCGGCAATCTGTATCCGTAAGGCTCTCGCCATGCCGGGGTTCTACCGAAAAAGACGGCGGAGTGTCAAGAGTAAAGATTTGACCCCCTACTCTGACCCTTACTCTGACCCCTATTCCTATTCTTGGCCGAGGGCGCCCGATTAGCGATCGCCGAGCTGAGGAATTGAGTTGCAGGAGAGCGCCGCGCTGATCGGTAGTCGTTTTCCGGCCAGCTCAACTCGCTGTTGGTTGAACTCTCCCAATTGATTTTACCAGGGGCGGGTTTCGCCGAGTTTGAAGATCCAGGCGCGTGACGAATCGATATTGCGCCGGCGGATATCGGCTAGTAGACGTTGCGGTGGCTCGTCGAGCGGCTCCTCCGCGAGATCGAAGGTGCCCCAGTGGATGCCGAGGAGCACGCGGGCATTGAGGTCGATGAACGCCTGCACCGCTTCTTCCGGTGTGAGGTGCACAGCTTTCATGATTTCTGGAGGAAGATACGCGCCGATGGGGATGGCCGCGATATCAAACGGACCGAGCCGCTGGCCGGCTTCCTTGAAGCCCGCGAAATAGCCGGTATCGCCCGAGAAATAAAGCCGTCGCTCGGGGCTCAACACCGCCCAAGACGCCCAGAGTCGTTCGTTGGCGTCGGCCAATGTGCGTTGGGCAAAATGCTGCGCCGGCACGCAGACGAATTTCACGGCGCGGTATTCGCGCTCCTGCCACCAGTCCATCTCTTCGACGCGTGTCATTCCGTTCTTGGCAAACCACGCCTTGAGACCGAGCGGCACCAAAAAGAGCGGATCGCGCGCCGCGGCAAGGCGCTGTACGGTGTTTAGGTCCAGGTGGTCGTAGTGATCGTGCGAGATCAAGACAACATCGATCCGCGGCAAATCTTCGAATGCGAGCCCGGCAGGACTCAGGCGGCGCGGGCCGCCCCAAGAGACCGGACTCGCCCGTTCGCTCCACTGCGGGTCGGTTAGAATGTTGACGCCGTTGAGCTGTACCAACAGGGTCGAGTGGCCAATCCAGGTAATGCTCGGATTCACACTGCCGGCACGGAGGATGGCGCCGTCGTTGGCGACGCGCGGCGCAACGAAGGTCCGCGGTGCGATGGAAGTCATCCACAATCGGCGCGCAATGAAGCTCCAGCGCGTCCAGCTTGAAGGGCGACGAAAATCTGAATTGGGATTGCGAAAGCCGCCCACCACGTGATGCGCGGGTTGCCCGGGGATCGACTCGTTTCCTACGCCCGCACAGGCGATGAGCAAGATCAAAAAAAGGATTGCCGAGTAACCGCGGCGCATAAATTCAGCTAGTATTGAAGCATCTCTAGTAGGTGAAACGCTAGTCCGCATCAAAAAAGCAAAGCCCGACACCGAATCTTGGCCTTTCCTGGTATCCCAGTTGCGTCGAGTCCTTGGTCGATAGCCAAAGCATATTAACGGCTTGAATGGTTTGAACGGCGAAAGTAAACCTCAGGAGATATTGCCGAGAAGATGCGGAGGGCACACGCAGATTCAGGTCTATTTCATCCGAGAGTGTTGATCTTATCGTTTTTTTCCCTTTCGATTGGGTCGCCGCAGAGTTAGGCGTCGGGGGCGAGGTCGCGGCCGAATCCGAATCGGCTCGGGCACTTCGCCGACAACCAAGTAAGAAATCTCATCGACCATGGACGAAAGGTGGGTCCTAAAGGCCCACTCGATGACCAAATTGTCGCGGCTGATCTCGTCAATAAACGGAGCATTTCGCGTACGGGGTATTAACCCCGCACGCGACCAAAGGAAATGCTCGCCCCCTTTGGATTCCCCACCAATACGGTGCCCGCAGCAAGCTGCGGGGAATTATTAGATTTAAACCTCTGGTCCGGTCGTCCTGAGCCTTGTCGAAGGACTCGAGGGGATATTCCGCCGTCTGCTAGGATAACAAAAAGGGACCTTCTCATTTCCAACGCCACCGATGGCATATCCACCGGTGGAATTTAGCAGCGCGCGCCGTTTCACTTATCCAGCCAGGCCCGATTCAAACCGCCGCCACCCCAGACGAACTCTCCGTCGTAGGCCGTCGTGAAGCCCTTGACGTGGTCGCGCAGCGCAAAGAAGCGCGAGGTATGGCCGATGGTCACCGTGGGCACATCTTCCTGCAACCGGGCAACGGCTTTTCGCATCAAGGCGCGCAGCTGATTTTCATCGTGCTCCGCGGCCGCCGCTCTCAAGAGCGCGTCAACCTCCTTGTCGCAATAGCCGGACTCGTTCTGATTGCGATTCCTCGGATCGGCTTCACAAGCATGGATCGGCAGGTAAAGATCCACCGGGTTGGGATTCACACCGGGATCGCCGGAGAGCTTGAACGCGTATTGGCCCTTGCGGCGCATTTGCACATTGGAGCCCCGCTCGGCCATTTTGATTTTGATGTTCATGCCGACTTTTTTTAACTGACCCTGGATCGTTGCGATCTCCACCTCCTGGGTTCCGCCCATGCTGCCGAGCATTTCGATTTCCTCACCCTTGTAGCCCGCCTCCTTGAGCAATGCCCTGGCTTTATTGAGATCATAGGCGGGCGACGCAACGCCCTCGAAATACCATTTGTGTCCGCGCGGATAAATTTGATCCGACGGCTCGCCAAAGCCGAAGTAAGCCGCCTCAAGGATTTCCTTGCGGTCGATGGCATGGGCGACGGCCAAGCGCAGCTTCTTGTTGTTGAACGGTGGATCGGCGACATTGAACTCGATGGCGCGACCCGCCGAGTAGCGCGATTCAGCGAAGCCAATGCCCTTGAGCTTGCCGTCGCGCATTTCCTTGATCCACTCGTAGGGCGCGCGCTCGGTCATGTCGATATCGCCGGCGCGCAGCGCGGTGAAAGCCACCGTGGTGTCGCCGATGATCCGCAGGATCGCCCGATCGACGTAGGCTTTGTGCCCCCAGTAGTCGGCGAATCGTTCGAAGACAATGCGTTGCTGCGGTTGCCACTCGACAAATCTGAAAGGGCCGGTGCCGGCAGGAAATCTGTCTGGATTTTTCAATCCCTCCGCCACCGACTCTTTGGGAATGACAGAAAAGGTCTCGATGCGAGCCAGAGCGTAAATAAACCCCGGCGCGGAGCGTTTCATGTAAATGTTTAGCGTATACTTGTCACGCGCCTCGGCGCGATCGACGATCGACAGCTCGGCGAAGCCGCGCGCGCCGTTTTTCGCGTTCATGCTGTAATCGATGGCGAACTTCGCGTCTTCGGCGGTCATCTCCTGGCCATTGTGAAACTTCACTCCTTTGCGCAGTCGGATGGTATAGAGCCTGCCGTCCTTCGAAACCTCCCACCCTTGCGCTAGCGCGGGCTGCAGGTTGCCTTTGAGATCGATCGCCAGGAGCGGCTCGAACATCAAGTCGCGAATGCGCTTCTGGGTTGAACCGGTGTCGACCAAAGGGTTCATGACCGAAATGTCGCGCGTGACGCCGACGGTGACGGTGCCGCCGCGCTTGGGCTCCGCCGCTGGCGCTGGCGCGGCCTGGGCGTTGAGCGAGGAAATAAACAGGACCCAACCCAGAATAAAAATGCTGCAAGAGCGGTTCATGGATTCCTCCAGCCTGCTAGCTGACAATATCCTCGGTGTGCATTGGATTTGCTGTCAGATCTATACAAGCCACTGAAAAACGCTGGAACATACTTCGACAAGCTGAACGGAGGTTTCGCAAAATTTTCAACCTCTGGTCCGTTCGTCTTGAGACTTGGCGAAGTACTCCGAGGGCTTTTTCTGCGGCCTGTTTCTTTATGACATTTATCCAATTTCAATCTACGAAGTGTCAATAGTAAAAATGCCACCGCGATCGCGACCCCTGCGCGAAAGCGCATCTTGCTCCCTTCCGGCGCGTTTGCCAAGTTGGCCAACGATCAAGTCGCGTCGAATGATTCGATCATCAAGTTTGGTTTAAAGATTGATAAGACTGTTATGCCAGCTCCCGAGACCCCCCAGCTGCACAAAATCGTTTGACGTGAAATAGTGATATCACGATACCAGTTGAGCTGTGACCGACCTGTTGCCTCTCAAGCCGGTGCGTTGGGTCGGATCGAGCCGCAGGGATGTGCAGGCGTTTCCCGATTCGGTAAAAGATCACTTGGGCTATGCTCTGTAGATCGCGCAGTGCGGCGGCAAACATCGTGACACGAAAACCTTAAGCGGCTTCGGCGGGGCGGGGGTGGTTGAAATCATCACGGACTATCGCGGCGACACTTTCGCGCCGTCTACACGCTAAAGTACGAACGGGCAATCTATGTGCTGCACGCGTTCCAGAAGAAATCCAAGACCGGGCGCGCAACGACGCCGCGTGATATCGAATTGATCAAGCAACGGCTGCGAGAAGCCGAACGGATGGCGCAGGAACGATAACCCATGGGCAAGAAGCGGCAAACCGCAAGAAGGCTAAACATGTTAAAAACATCGGGGTGCCGAACCCCGAAGAACATCTCGTCAAGGCGCAGCTGGTTTACAAGATCGACACCATCATAAAGAAGCGCCGCCTGAATCAAGTCGAGGCCGCCCGATTGTTCGGCGTGAAGCAGCCGGACATCTCAAAGATGCTGCGCGGCGAGTTCCGCCAATTCTCGGTTGAACGCCTGATGCGATTCCTTGTGGCGCTCGATCAGAATATCGCGATCGTCGTCACGCCGCGCCGCGACAAACGCCATGCGCCGGCGTTGTATGTGTCTTAGGTGAGAGCAGCTAAGTTCGAAGCCAATAAACGGAGCATTTCGCGAACGGAGAATTAACCCCGCACGCTACCCAAGGGGATGCTCGCCCCCTTTGGATTCCCCATTTAATTGGTGCCCGCAGCAAGCTGCGGGGAATTATTAGATTGAATCGCTTAACCGTCGGTGAACCAGGGCCAGCAGATCGGAACGGACTGCGGTAAGGCGCTGGAGATCAGTTTCAGCCCTATCTATTTATTGTGCGACACCGCGCCGCTCGCGCTTTCAAGCGGAGAAAGCCGTTCGATCTCTACCTGAGCTACCCCCGTTCTCAACATGCCCAAAACCTTTGCCGCAGCCCGCGAGAGATCGATGATCCGGCCCTTGCCAAAAGGCCCGCGATCATTGATCCGCACTTCAACCGATTTCCCATTTGCCAGATGGGTCACTTTTACTATGCTGCCCCACGGAAGCGTTGGGTGCGCGGCGGTAAATTTCGTCTGGTCAAAAAGTTCACCGCTCGCGGTGCGCTTGCCGTGATGTCTTGCGCCGTACCACGAGGCGACGCCGGTCTCCACGAGCGGCGGCGCAGACGCGGGGAGCTTTGCGAGTGGCAAATCTTGCGGCGTTTCAGGAGCGGACGGAATGATTGAGATCGACGGGATCTCGGGTGCAGACGTGCCGCTTTGTGGCGCGTCGATGGAAAGGTTTTCGATTGGTATCTCGAGCGGCAACTGTGGGCTCGTCGAAATGGCTCGATGAGGTGCATCCGCAACGAGACCACAGCCTGGCGCAGCCGATAACAGCGTCGCCGCCAATATCCATGTCTTTATCCCCCACCAATCCGAGGACATGTGGATTGGCAAGGTCGATGATCTTGGAAATAAAGCCTGCATGGGGCACCGCGAATGGTATGTTCCGCAATGACCATGCCCCTAAGATGCTGCGTGACACCGGTAGTGAAAAGGCGCAAGAATGCCCCATAGGGCGTAATAGCTGACAAAACTGCCGCCACAATTCTGTGTGTACGTACGACATTGTACTAAACTGGCCTTTCACAGCCCGCTCACTAGAATGAGCGCAAAGAACGTTCGTGAGATTCGACATTTTTCGCTCCCGGCTGCTGTTGAAATTTTCCGTCCGTTTCCGTCGCTGGCGAGCCCCCTTGTGCCAGTTAAGTATTGGGGCAAAATGCTTGACCGGCCATGCACTCTTCAATTAACGTCAGCTGCGACCGGTGCTTGTCCTGGCCCGATTCTGCGGCCACGGGCGTGGCGGAACTAACGCTTGCGGTTTAAGTTCAATGGGCGCCAAGGGATTGTTCCAATCGCTCAAGCCGTTCAAATCGTTGCATACAAGACGGCTTAAAGCGTAGATCGTGTGGGACGGTTTTTGAGGACCGATTAGGTGACCGGTGGGTTTGTCAGATCACACTGGAGGCAAAATGCAAAAGGTTAAGGTGCTCGCCGCTGCCGCGTTCCTAAGCCTGTTTATCGGCTCGCCGCACGGGCTTAAAGCGCAAACGAATTTCTATCAGGGCAAAACGATCACGATCATCGTCGGCACGGTGCCCGGGGGGCTCTACGACCGCTGGGGGCGTCTGCTTGGCCGAATCATGGGGAAATACATTCCAGGCAACCCCAGCATGGTGGTGCAGAATATGCCGGGCGGCGGTTCCATGATCGCGGCCAACTATTTATACGGTGTGGCCAAACCCGACGGCCTCACCATCGGCATGTTTCAAACCCATATGTACCTCCAGCAGATGGTGCAACAACCCGAGGTCAAGTTTGACGTGCGCAAGTTCAACTGGCTCGGCTCGCAGGAGAAAGGCACGATGATGCTTTACATCCGCGGCGACTCGCCGTACCGATCCATCGACGAAATCATCAAAGCCAAGGAGCCGCCGAAATGCGGCGCCACGGGATTGTCGGATCAAACCACGCTATTCACCCGTATGTTGGAAGAAACCGTCGGCGCGCGTTTCACACGCGTGCTCGGCTACCAAGGCGGCAGCGAAGTCGATCTCGCCATGGAAAGAGGCGAGATCATTTGTCGGGCGACGCGCGTGACGGTTCACTTTAGCCGGGAGCCGTTTCTCACTTGGGAAAAAAAGGGGTTCGACCGGCACCTGGTTCAAGCCGGCAACAAACGCGATTCGCGGCTGCCGGACACGCCGACGATTTTTGAACTGATGGATAAATATAAAACCTCGGAAGTTGGCCGTCGCTTCGCACAGGTGCTTCTGGCTGGCGACGAGTTAGGCCGGCCGATGGTCGCGCCGCCGGCAGTTCCCCTGGAACGGGTGAAGATGCTGCGCGAAGCCTATAACAAAGCCCTCAAGGATCCCGAGCTACTGGACGAGGTCAAAAAATCGAGACTCGACATGGAACCCATCACCGGCCAGGAAATCGACGCGGTTTATAAGGACTTGATGGACCAGCCCCCGGCCGTCGTGGATTTGGTAAAAAAGCTCGAGGGGAATTAAGAGCCGACCGGAAAAGTTTGTTGTGTCGCGGTTCGGCCATCCAACTATCTTAAACCGAAAAACCCGCGGCCCATTTTTTTACAATGATTTTTTATGTCCGGGCAGGTCTCCGCGACACAGCGAAGTCATAAATCAGTTCGTGGGGGCATTCGTCACCGGCTCGGACCTCGCTATATCTCAGCACTCTCGATAGTTCTCTCCCAGGCGATGGTGATTTGCGGTGTTAGCGCATCGTTTTCGAAGGTCAATTTGCCCGCATAAGCTTCGGTCGGCTCCCGCAGTACGTACCTTCTTTCTGCTCGACCTTGCGATGCACAGCCCTGAACCCAAGCTCACTTGTGACCGTCTCGACCAAAGCAAATTGACCGACCGCGATTGCCTCCGACAAGCGATCGTTTCGAACCGTCGGCCCAACAATGGAACAACTTGAACGGAGCGCAGCGGTTGAACCGCTTGAACGTCTTGCAACGGATCACCGTCCGTCCTTGAACATTGAACCAATAAACGGAGCATTTCGCGTACGGGGTATTAACCCCGCACGCGACCAAAGGGGATGCCCGCCCCCTTTGGATTCCCCATTTAATTGGTGCCCGCAGCAAGCTGCGGGGAATTATTAGATTGAACTGTTGAACAACCGCTCGGTGTTTTCGGAAATTTGACCAAGCCAAAAGTAACCGCTTGGCGCGGATCATCGCTTGTCCCTTAGAGCGTCGGTTTCATCGCAAAAAAGCTGCAGCTAAGCCATTAAACGACGCCTATTTCGCAATCTTCTATTGCTGAATCAACACCTTGCGCTGGTCCGACCCGGTGCGAGGTGCGACCGGCAAACTCCAATCGTAGGGGGCGCGCCATAGCACCGCCTTGTTTAGCCAAAGAGATGTGTCTTTGCATGACCCCAAGCTTGCACCCGTTATCCAGGCCAGGCCCCGACCATTAAGCGGGAGTGTACAAGAAGAGTACGCTCGTCTAGGATGAAGGCTATGCTAGACAACTTCCTGCAGATTCTTCCAGAGGTCATTTTCGACGCCGCCGAGAAATTCGGCGGGCGTTGCACGGGCCGCTTCTACGCGCTCAATGCGCTGGAAAATCGTGTGTACGACATCGAGATGGAAGAAGGCCCGCACGTCATCATCAAATTTTACCGCCCCGGCCGCTGGAGTCGCGCCACGATTCAGGCCGAGCACGATTTTCTGAAGGCCCTCGAAGAAAGCGAAATACCCGTCGTCTGCCCGCTCACGGACGACAAGGGACAAAGTATTTTCAAAATTAGCGAAGTGATGTTCACAATCTTCCCGAAGCGTCCGGGGCGACTCGAGCCGGAACTGACGACGGAACAGCTCACGCGCCTGGGAAGGTTCATGGCTCGCCTTCATAACGTCGGGGCGACGGTAAAAGCCGCCCCTCGGTTACGGCTTGATCCTCAAACTTATGGGCGAGACCCTTTGACGTTTTTAAAAGACGGAAACTTCGTTCCGATGGAACTCGCAAGTCGATTGGAAACGATCGTAACGCAAATTTGCGACGCAATTACTCCTCGTTTCGAGGACGTCGAGTACGTTCTGCTCCACGGCGATTGCCACTCCGGAAATATTTTGTGGAATAGAGACGATCCGTACTTCATCGATTTCGACGACATGCTCTATGCGCCTCCCGTTCAAGACATCTGGATGCTCACGGGTGGAGACGACGACTACGGGAAAGAGCAAAGGCATATATTGCTCGATGCCTACGAACAGTTCAGAATTTTCGACATGACGACGATGCAGCTCATCGAGCCGTTGCGGGCGCTTCGCATGATTCACTTTTCCGCGTGGATCGCGCGCCGCTGGGAAGACAGCGCTTTCAAAGTTGCGTTTCCTGCCTTCGGTACCGAGCACTATTGGCAGGAGCAAATCGAAGGACTCGCGCTGCAATTAGAAAAAGTGCAATACCACACCACCGATCTCTACCGTTGAACAGTGGCCAATGCTTAAGCGCTGGTCCGACCCGGCACGAGGTTACATCGAGTTCCTGCTTTGAACGTTTTGAACGGAGCGCAGCGGTTGAACGGCTTGAACAAAGTTTCTGCGATAGCGCAGGCGCAGAAACCCATACGCGAGGATGCCTCATTCGAGAAAGGCCTCGAACTCGGCTTTGACGAACTCCCGCAAGGCGGCCCCAATCAACGGATTCTTGAGCAGGGTTCGAACCCCACCACTCAAGACCAAAGGGGATGTTCAACCCCCTTTGGATTTCCCAGCAATTTCGTGCCCGCCTCAAGAGGCGGGGTTTACGGAAAATTAACTCAGGCGAGAATTTCAGGCCTCGGTGTACCAGGTGGTATGGCGCTCCACGGGCAGGCGCTTGGCCATCGTCTTCTGCTCGGAATACCCCAAGAAAATGCACGCCACCGGCCGCTCTTTCTCTGTGAGTCCGAGAATTGGGCCAACGAAGTTCTGGTCGATCCAGTCGCCCGTGCTGGGATAGCTGCCCAGGCCGCGCGCGGTCGCAGCGACCAGCAGGTTCTCAATCGCGCACCAGCAGGCCGCGAAGTTCTCCTGGTCAACGATTTTGTTCTCATCGCCCACCATTGAAACGATGATCACGACCGGGGACGAATAACACTTCGCGCGAGCGAAATTGAGAGTTTCTTCGCTCGCCTGCTCACCCTTTTTCTGCGCGGACCAGCGTACGGCCGCCTGTCGGGCTCCGACCAAGCGCTCGCGCCCCTCTCCGGAGAACACGTGAAAACGCCAGGGATGGGTCAATTTGTGATTGGGCGCCCAGTGGGCGGCGTCGAGCAGCTCCTCGATCCAATCCCGAGGAATCTCGGTGGGAAGGTACTCCTTCACCGAGCGGCGCGTCTTGATTGCGGTGAGCGCGTCATCGAGAGGGCGCTCCGTTGTGGTTGTCATGATCCTACCTCCTAGTCTCGTGTCGATTATATCTATAGATATTTATAGAAAATTTAAACCATGAGCAATATCGTCGGATCGAGGAGCTATCAATCCCCTTTCTGTTTGATGAAAATCCCAGTGTTGCTTCGGCTGGCCTGGGTGGCGCAGCGGTCGGTGGCGCGCAAAGTGTGCCAGATCGCACCGCAAATGTATCATTGCAAGAACCCGGTTTGCGTGACCCTCCGGGTCAATTAGCCATTGTTCAGCAGATAACTGCGCCGATCGATCTTTACAGTACCGTTGGTAAAGCTGATCGAAATGTTAATATCTCCTTCCCCTCGGAGCCACGGCACTACCCTCATCGTTCGAAGACCCGCTTTGGTATTGGGCTCTTCGAAGGCAATCGATTCGGCCTGCGCCCTAGTTTCAGCGCGCAAAATGAACATGCCGTAACCGAGATCGGAGGTTGTTTCATTCTCTTTATCGTTCTTGAGCAAGCCCGCGCCGAACAGGCGACCCTCGCTTTCGAGTCTGGCCATGTATTCCTTGTGCGGGCGGCGGAGGTCGGCACGTGGTGGGGCGTTTGCCGGAGGGGGTTCAACTAACATCGTGAAGCAAAGATAGCATTGCTCGTGTTTTAACGGATGCGTCGGGTCTTGCTTTAGCTCTGCCATGCTCTTTCCTCCTCAAAACAATTCGGAATTCAGGTTTGTGTGATGGACGTCTAATCAAATAGGCAGAAGATAGTGGTCATCGGCTTGGATCGCTGTGGCAATTTTACTATTGCCTCACACCTTCGGTTTCGCCGGGTCGGACCAAGCCATGTCCTTGCACCATCGACGCTTTCGTCCCAGAGGATGGTGTTTTGTGTCCTTAGAGCCTCTTTTTTGCCGGTGAATTTGCCGGCGTGAGCTTCGGACGGTTCGCGCAGTGCATAGCTTCCATCTGCTTCTATCACATCGCGGTGCCTGGCTTTGAGCCAAGATCATTTTTGACGGTCTCAACAAAAACTAAACTGCCGACCGCGATTGCTTCAGACCAGCGATCGTCGCGCCCGGCCGGCTCCTCAGTGTCCGATTGTATAACGCTTTGAACGGAACGCAGTGGTTGAACGGCTTGTACGATTTAAACCGGCTTTGGTGCTTTTTAGCACCCGGCTTCGTTTTTCTTTGAGGTCGCTTTTCGGTTCAAAAGCCGCCTCTAAGCTCTTAAACCATGCGTTTTATGCCACCTTGTGTTGTGAAATTAAGAAGTTGCCTTGGTCCGACCCGGCATTTACGTTTCACGCGCCAAGCCGACACGAAGCGGATTCTGTAGAACGTAACACAAAACCGTCATCAAATGTTCGTCGCGTTGAACCGGGAAACTCAGTTTTTTCCGCGGTGCGTAAGCAGAAGAAATAACGATAATGTCCCGAATAAACACTTAGCGACCTATGGCCAATCGTCTCCGTTGGAGTAGCGCGACCAATCGGACTTTTGGAACGCGTCGATAAACGCAGGAACGAAAGCTTCGACCCGCTGCTGCGGCACGATTACACGCAGAACCTTAACTCCTGACGGATCTCGCATCTGGCGAACGTTGTAAGCAAATCCAGCATCCCTCGTGAAGCAAAGTTCGTAGTCGACGGCGACTTGGCGGTACAATGTCCCATTATCGATGCCCTTCAGTTTTAGATTATTCACCGAATCGACCTCGTGGCCGAGATCTTCAAGAGCACCGGCGAGAGATTCAGGCATGTTCTCGTCGAGAAGGATTTTCACTGGGCGCCAGCAATTCGGAATGAGCTAATTCTTCCAACGTGCCTCGAATCGCCTCCCCCGTGAGGCTGGGATACTCCTTCACAATCTCAGCGATTGTCATGCCCGCAGCCAGCCATTCCAATAGCAGCGCAACCGAGATGCGGGTATCGCGTACGCGGGGTTTTCCTCCGAGATGATCGGCGTCAGAAACGATCCAGCCCATCGCTTTCTCCTCTACATGGGAATCTACCATAAAATTGCTCGGTGTCGCTACCCGAACAATTCGCGATCTCTGGGTAGATCGCTCGCTAATGCATTGGAACGCTGAGCGTTTCGACAATTCCCGAAACGTGGAAGCTCACCGCTTCTTGACCATTGAACTTGGAACCTGGAACATTGAACTAGCGTAAGCGCTCGAACGGAGCGCATCCTTTGGCAAAGTCTCAGGACGAGCGGAAGACCGAGCCGGCCATGGTGAGCCTGCCGAAACATTGAACGGCTTGTACGATTTAAACCGGCTTCGGTGCTTTTTAGCACGCGGCTTCGTTTTTCTTTGAGGTCGCTTTTTCGGTTCAAAAGCCACCTCTAAGCTCTTAAACAATGCCTTTTATGCCACCTTGTGTTGTCAAATCAACAGGTTGCCTTGGTCTCACCCGGCGTTTAACTTGTATCTTCTATTGCTGAATCAACACCTTGCGCTGGTCCGACCCGAACGTAGGGCTGGCCCGGATTTTTCCCCTCGTAGCCTTTGCCCTGTCAGCAGCGAGGCCTATCATGCACAGCACTCGATCCGCCACATCGCTTGATAAGCGCAACTTGTCATCCTAGGATGCAAATCAATGAGCGCGTCGTTTAAGCACCGGGGTCTTCGGATGCTTTTTGAAAACGATGACCAACGCCGGCTTAACGCCGCCCAGGTGGACAAGATCAAACGCACCCTCGCCGGCTTGATGAGGCCACAGACATAAAGCATATGGCATTGCCCGCCTTTGGGCTCCACCCACTCAAAGCCGATCTTAAAAACTTCTGAGCGGCCTCGGTGTCGGCCAATTGGCGCATCATCTTTCGCTTCGAAAAGGGCAACGCTTACGATGTCGATCTCGTCGATTATCAGTAAGGAGAAAAAATCCATGCGGATGAAAAACCCGCCGCACCCTGGACTATCCGTCCGCCACGATTGTCTTGATCCTCTTGGCATTTCGGTGACCCAAGGAGCGAAAATCCTCGGCGTCACGCGCCAAGCACTCAACAATCTGGTAAATTGCAAAGCGGCAATTTCCCCCGAAATGGCGATCCGGCTAGACAAAGCGTTCGGCGGCGGCGCTGAAACTTGGCTTCGTCTCCAGACAACTTACGATCTAGCCCAGCTGAAAAACGTGCGGACAAAATCAAAGTCCGGCGGGTCGCCTAAACCCGTAATATCGGCTTGACCCCGCGTCCTCTACAAGTCAGACGTCCGCCACTAGAAGCGGCGGCAAGTGGAAACTACGCGTGCTTTGCACTCAGTTTTCCAGAGCGCCTTCGTGTCTCCTTTAACTTCTGGTTTAACCAACGATTGACGAGCGTATCGGAGGGCACTCCTTGTTTGCGCGCTACTGTCTGGATTTTTGCGGATAAATCCTTTGCGATCGGGTAATAAGTCGCTTCGGGTTCGAGAACCACGGCAAACTTCACTTTCCTCGTCCTTCCCCAAACGTCGCTCAAATCATGCTCGTCCCAGAACTCTCCGATTTGTGCGTAGGAACTGGCTTTGGAAATCGAACTGTCACTCTATTTTATATCTTCTCCTCTCGCCTCGGGTCATGTCCCGCGCCGGGCGCGAGATGAAGAAAGTCGCTCATCAATAGATTCAGAGATAATCGAGTCGTCGAAGTCAGACAGCAACTATCCGGCATGCCGACGAGCATCCTCGCGTGGCATTTCAGCAAGATTCAAGACTTGACCCTTGTCTTCTGCTTGGCTCTTGTCTTCTGCTTGTCTTCTCTGACGTTTCGAATGGACCCCGAATTAGTTCGAGGGGATTGAACGGCTTGAACTGAGTGCAACGATTGAATGTTTCTTACTATTGCCTGATGCCTCACACCTCTAGCGCGGCGCCTAGTCCGAGCGGCCCCAGAGCTGCTTTGAGGCGAGGCGCGCGCCTTCGGCGAGCGACTGGAGCTTGGCCCACGCTACGTCGTCGTGCACCTGATCACCCGAGCTCGCCGTCCCGAACCCGCAGTCGTTCGATGCAATCACCCGATCCCGACCGAGCACGCCCGCGAAGCGCACGATCCGTTGGGCCACCAGCTCGGGGTGCTCGACCAGCTCAATGCAATGTGACACCACGCCCGGGATCAACACCTTCTGTTCGGGGAGTTTGACCTGTTGCCACACCTGCCACTCGTGCTCGTGCCGGGGATTCGCCGCCTCGATGGAATAGCCGCCGGCGTTGATCTTCAGCATCAGATCGACGAAGTACTTCAGCTCGAGATCGTGGACCCGCGGCGCGATGTTCACACCGTAGCAGGTGTGAAAGCGGATGCGGTCCTCGGCAATACCGCGCAGCGCATAGTTGATGACCTCCACCTGGCTGCCGATGTAGGTCCGGCACTCCTCGATGGTCGCAGATGGGGCGTGGTCATAATAGTTCGCGATCAGGGGGTCGTCCACCTGCAGCACCAGACCGGCGTCGACAATCGCGCGGTATTCTTCCCGCAGTGCATCGGCGAGCGCCGCTTGATACTCCTCCGCCGTGCGATAGTACTCGTTCGGGATGGAGTTGGCCGGGTGCGTCGGCGAGATCGCGGTCATGAAGCCCTCTTCCGCCCCGCGGCGCTCGAGCGATCCCTTCAGGTTCTTGATATCGGCCAGGATGTGTTGCTGCCCGACGTAGCTGATCGGTCCGGTGCAGACCATCCGGGGCCGCGACGTCCCGCCGGCCGTTTTTCTCGGCCGCACTGAAGACATCAGCCGGCGCTCCGCGTAGACGGCCGGAAATGCAAGCATGTCACGGGTAGGTGACCGCTCAGGCGAGCGCTCCGCGCGCAGCTCGAACCCGGCGAGGCGCGTCCAAAGGTAGCCGGAGTACACTGACTTGTTGTGCTCCCCATCGTTGATGATGTCTACGCCGAACTCGGCCTGTTGCCGCGCCACTTCATCGACCGCCCGCGCCACCCGCGCATCAAACGCCACCTGGTCGTACGGTTGGCCCGCGTCCCTGAGCTGCAGCAGCGGGATGAGATCATCCGGGCGCGGCAGGCTGCCGACGTGCGTGGTGAGGATGCGCTCGCTACTGCGCTTCATTAAGCCTCTCCTTCGCCGCGGATTCCTCGGCTTTCACAGTTCTCCCTCCTTGCAAACAATCATACCAATTTGCTTTGCAACCTCCTCTGCACGCTAACTCGACTAAAGTGATTCATGTGACAATTTTTTTAATCGCCGCCGCCGTTGATTTCGGAACTATTTCAACTCCGCGCCGGGAAACCCGAGAGCCTCGAGCGCCATTTTTTCCCAACTGCTGCTGAGTTGGAGGGTATCGTAGCCATTCAAGCAAACTTTTTTCCCTTTAAGTTGCTTCGCTGCTACACTGCCGGGAGAGTGCAGAGACGCTTTCAGCGGCTCCCGCTCATCGATGATTTTTTGCCCTTCCGCACTAGCCTGATGCTCTAAGAATAGAAGACCACCATGTGGATTGCGGCTCGAGTTCAACACCATTTCCGCTTCGAACAGAGTCGCGGGCACAGGCTCGATAAATTTGAGCTCCAAGTTATTCTGCGGCATCTTTTGCATCATTCTCATTACGGTGTGATAGTAAACCCCGGAATGAAGCGCGTACTCACCCGCGTTCATGGAAGTCAATGTCCTGCTATAACCCCGCACCCAGACGGGTTGTTGGGCGCGGATCTTCTGGGCATAGTTGACCATCCATTCAACCCCCATTCCCTGGTCCGGGCAAGCAGCAAAAGTTGAATACATGATGGGTCGTATATCCACCATCATCTTTCTCCCTTTAAACTCGGGCTTGAGGAAGCCATCCCACGTTGTTGGGACTTTGTCGGCGGGCAGCAAATTTTTGTTGTAAGCTCCGACGAACAGCACGGTCGCCAAACTCACAACGGTGCGGTTTTTCGGGTCTACCATCTTGGGTTCGATAACCAGCACCCCCTGTTCGGCCATACCCAGGATATCGAACCTTTTGGCGTAGGGTAAATATTCAGGATATCTTTCGGGCGAGAGTTGAACGACGTCGAAATCTTTTACCACGCCCGCCTTTAACTCCAGAAGGAAACGCTCATTGGCATCCAGACCGGTGATCTCGACCATTGTAACGTCCAGAAATGGGTACTTTTTCCTAAAGCTGGCGGTCATATGGGGAAACAACTCAGGGTCAAGGGAACTGAGCGCGCGGATTTTCCCTCCCTGTTGCTTTGCCTTGGCAATGATATCCGCGCGGTTTTCCTCGAAGATGAATCCCTTGGCCTCGGACTGCTTCTTTGCATTGGCTAAACCGGTCGATGCCGCATAGACTCCCGCCCCGGCAAATTCAAAGGCCAACCAGACAAGCAGAAGAACTAGTGCGCAGCAAGCTTTTCTTTTCATGCTCCCCTCCTGATAAGAATTTCGGCGCCGCCAATGCTCTTACACCCCTGGCAATCTCTTCATCTATTAGACCGTAGCCCAATTTTCGCACAGCTGAGGGCTTGGATAAGCTTTGTGACATTGACGACTTTTAACTAGCGTCGACAGTCTCTTTTTGAGCATCGATTAAAGACTTTGAGTTCAAGCACGTTAGTTTTCATACACCGATCGAATTGTTTTCCTCCGCCTCTCTGCCGTGCCGATTCAAACATTCACGAAGGGAACCTCACGATTCTCGAGCACGAACATGATTGTTGTGATTGGGAATTCTCGACACGAGGGGCTTCTAACACACGACCGGTTGATCTTTCAACAAAAAGTAGTCTGACCACAGATCCAAATCGATCGGTCGTCGAGCTATCTCCAAGGATCACGGATCTGCTACATTCGGCCCAGATCCTGAATCGCGTCGATAACCATTCCCGTGCCGATGGCGATCAGCAGGATGTCGGCAGCCGCCCGCACGTAACGGTAACCTGCCGGCGTTGGTCCGAGTTCCACGACGAGAGCCGGAGGCAGGTTATAGAACACCACATCCCGCGGCAGCGGCCGGCCGATGTGCCACTTTTTCGCCTGGCCGGGCGGCATGCAGCCGTTGCGTTTTTTTGCCAGGCCGGGCGGGCACCGGCCCGCCTGAAATTGCCCTGCGTAGTAATCGCGAATCACGACTCGATGCCGGTCACTGAAGTGACTACTGTTCGTGCTGCGCCGCTCCGGGGCACGATCCGATTCTTTGTCGCGATCGCCTGCGTGTCCCTTTCCTTTTGTCTCCCCCTTCTCGCTGGCGCCGGCCCACGCCGGTTTGTCCACGCGCGTTGGATTCGCCACCAGGGTTGCGACGACAAGGAGCACCAGCGCGTAACTCGTGTGAAAGCCAATTCGCTTCATGACGCACCTCCGCAGAGCGGTTTCTTCTTACTTCAGAAACGCCTCTCTTTACAAGATTTGTCTCACATCTGTTTGATGCAATTCAAATTCGCTCTGACCCTGGCTCCCACGTTGCGTTGGTCCGACCCGGGGATTCATCTGTCATTGAGTAATCAAGATCTTGCATAGGTCCGACCCGGCGCCATCTCATGCCTGCGCGATAATTTCAATTCTCGAGGTCAGTTTCCCGTGCGGCAATGCTTTCACCTCTAATCGTTCCTCGAGCAACTTCTTAAGTTGTTCGAGTACATCCGCAGTGGTTGTAGCGTCCGGCTCGATTGTGTAGACCTCAATGGTATCGCTCGCGCCACGAAACCGATGAGTCGATTGCCTCTCTTGCTCTTTTGATCGTACACGCAGGGACCGTGTCCCAGGGAAAGAGCCGTCTCGGGACGCAGGTCCTTTTTCCATTTGCGCCAGATGAACTTCATATCATGCGTGCCCAGCTATGCGTGCTCCGGAAGTCGCATGCCGAATTGGAATGTTTGTGTCGAGAAAAACGACGCGATCGATAGAATGTAGTGATTGTTACATGGGCCGTCACAGGAGGCTTCTGACCCGGATTTTTATTGAGGCGTAAGGTTAAGCCGGCGGGGCAGGTTTTCTCGTGGCGGCGGGTTTAAGACGCGATCGTAAAAGCTAAAAGCGGACTTGACCCCTTTGTGACAATTATTGACCGTCGCGCAGTTGCGCTGTCAGTGTATTTCATGCACGGTTTCACTTCTACCGCCCGACGGCGACAGAAAAGTAACAATGGTGTCAGCGTTCCCTTTTCCATGCCTCTTACCCAGCCGTGCTTGCCGTGGCAGCGTTTACCGCCTCCGACTCGGTCGAGATCCTTCGTTGCCGCTCTTGGGTGGATTGCACTTACCACACGCTGGTACTAGATTCGCGATGGGTCAATCAAACTAATCAGGAGACGTGAATGGAAATCGCTCTTTACTACGCCCCCAACACCTGCGCGCTCGCTCCCTATGTCACGCTGACCGAAGCGGGCGCCGATTTCGAGGTCCGGCCGCTCAATTTCCGCAAGCGGCAGAATTTCTCGCCCGAGTACCTGAAGATCAATCCGAAGCACAAGGTGCCTGCGCTTGTGGTCGACGGCAAGATACTGACCGAGAACGTCGCCATCCATCAATGGGTCCATCGGACCTTCCCCGACGCGAAAATCCTGCCCGCCGATCCGTGGGACGAGTTGCAGGCGATATCGCTACACGCCTGGTGTGCCAGCGGCATTCACCCCTATCTGAGCCGGATCAACAACCCGCCCAAAGTCTGCGACGCAACCGGTGCGTCCGACAGCGTGATCAAGTTCGCCACGGAAGCTCTGTTCGAGAACTTTCGGATCGGCGACGATAGGCTCGCCGGCCGCGAGTACTTCTTCGACTATTTCACTGCCCCGGACGCGCATTTCTTTTGGTGCTGCCGCCGCGCCACCCAGTTGGAGGTGGACATCTCAGGCTTCCCCAACGTCCTGGCGCATTTCAAGCGCATGCAGGAGCGCCCGAGCGTCAAGAAGCTGCTCGCCTACGAGAAAGAAGTGAATGAAAGGTTTGCCAAGACGGCCTAGGCGAGTTGCGCGTGCCTTACGGGAAACTAAAACAGCCAGCGTCGCCGGAGCCCCGCCAAACGCGTTTTAAGGCTCCAACTCGGCCGGCAACGATTCAAAGATTGTAGAAAGTGTTATGCCAGACCCCTGCTCCGACCTATTTTGCCGATCAGACCTAACCAAGTCGCTTCGATTCGGTGCGACGTATCTGCACTCGTCCGCCACGTTCTTTGACGAAGCTACGGTTGGAGCGCGCTGCAAATCGTCAAGATATAGATTCTGCTGAAAAACCATTAGGAATGCTTCGACCAGCTCAGCATGAACGGAAAATTCTTAAGATTATCAATCCCCTCCCGTTCGCCCTGAGCACTGTCGAAGGGTGGACGCGAGTTTTTCAGCAGAACCGATATAAAAGTCTGGCCCGTGTCGTTCGCATCCTAGCCGAGGTTGTCAAATTCTGCCCCCGAGCAATCGAGCGCTAGAGGCAGCCGCCAATGAAACGAAGCACTGAACGCATTCTTACCACTCATGTAGGCAGCCTGCCGCGGCCGGCGGACTTGCGCGCCATGTGGGCGAAAAAAGCCGTCACGGCGGAGGACGAAGCGGCGCTGCGAACGCGGCTGCGCTCGGCCGTCGGTGAAGTCGTGCGCACGCAGAAAGACATGGGCATCGACATGCCCAACGACGGCGAGTTCGGCAAGCCCATGCGCGCGTCCACGGACCGGGGCGCTTGGGGAAATTACATCTTCGACCGCGTCTCCGGCTTCACGCCGACTTCGGCACAGACCATTGCACCCGATACTGCTAAACCTGGCGGGCCGATGCGCATCGTCGGCGTGCGCTGGGAGCAGCGCGAGTTCGCCGAATTTTACGCCGACACCGGCTTGGGCGCGCCCAGCACCGCCGCGCTGCGCCCGACCTGCACCGGCCCGATCGCTTACACCGCGCAACAGTTTCTGCGCGACCAGCTCGTCAGCTTGAAGCTGGCCGCCAACGCTGCCAGCGTCGAAGAGGCCTTCGTCAGCGCCATCGCGCCCGGCAGCCTGGAGATGTTCTGCCGCGATCAGAACAGCTACTACCCGACTACCGGGAAATTCTTAGAAGCAATTGCCGATGCGATGCGCGAAGAGTATCGCGCCATCGTCGACGCCGGCTTCATCCTCCAGCTCGACGACCCCAGTCTCCCCGGCGCCTGGGACATGCTTGATCCCCAGCCAAGCGTCGAGGAGTACCGGCGCTACGCGTCACAGCGTGTTGAAATTCTGAATCACGCCCTCGAAGGCATCCCGGTCGATCGCGTGCGCTATCACATCTGCTGGGGCAGTTGGCATGGTCCGCACACCACCGATTTGCCGCTGCGCGACATCGTCAACGTCATGCTCCGTGTCAACGCCCAAGCGTACTTGATCGAAGCCGGCAACGTTCGTCACGAACATGAATTCAAAGTCTGGCGCGACGTGAAACTCCCCGCCGGAAAGATCCTGATTCCGGGTGTGGTCAGCCATGCCACCGATCTCGTCGAGCACCCGGAACTGGTAGCCGATCGCCTCATCACGTTCGCTGAAGTCGTCGGCCAAGAAAACGTTATCGCCGGCACCGACTGCGGCCTAGGCGGCCGCGTCCATCCGCAAATTGCCTGGGCCAAGCTGCGCGCCCTGCGCGACGGCGCGGCGATCGCAAGCAAGAAGTTGTGGAGTTGAAATAAACCAGGCATTTCGCCTGCGGGGTTAATACCCCGCAGGCGACCAAAGGGGATGCTCGCCCCCTTTGGATTCCCCATCAATAGGGTGCCCGCAGCAAGCTGCGGGGAATTATTAGATTTAAAAGCGCTAGCGCTCCGCCCGCGCCGCCATCCAGCCGGCGAGCAGTGCTCCGGTCATTGCGGCAAAGTGAACCGTCGCCATCGGCACCCAGGTACCGTCCGCGAGCAGCCCGGTGAGCTGCTGCAGCACGGCCGGCCAGAAGAACTGCGAGAACACCACCGCGCCCGAGGCTGAGCCGGAAAGCTCGGTGTCGACCGCCATAGCGCCGGCTTGAGCGTAGGGCATGGCGAGTCCCTGGGCGAGGCCGACGAAGATTCCCGGGATGTAGAGCGCAGCCATCGAAACGCCGCCGAAATAGCGCCAGCCGGCGAGCAGCGCGCCGTTGGCGACCCCTACCACGCCGCCCAGGATGGTCATGAATTCGATCGAACGATTGGCGCCGAGGCGGCCCGAGATGAAACTCCCGGCCATGAAGCCGACCGGGAAGGCGAAGAACCACAGGCCGATCTTGGCGGCATCGGCGCCGAGATGTTCGGCAGCGAGGAATGAGGCCGCGGTCGCCTGGGTGAAGAAGGCTCCCGACATTAGTCCGGGCTCGAGCATAAAGCCAACGAAGCGCGGGCGCCGCAACAGCGACCTGTAGCCGGCGAATATACCACGCGGCACGGTGGCGTTGCGGGCGTGGGTTTCCGGCACCGCGAAAGCCACCGCGAGGATCACTACCAGCCCGACAGCCGACGCGAACACGAACAGCGCGCGCCAGCCGAACAGCGCCGTCAGCTGTCCGCCAATCGGAGGCGCCACCATCGGCCCCAGCACGTAGGCGGCAGTGAGATAGGCGATCACCTGGGCAACGCGGTCCTGGCCGTAAACGTCGCGGGCGATGGCGCGCGCCAGCACGACGCCGCAGCCCGCACCCGCTCCCTGCAGTATGCGCCCGGCCAGCAACATCGACATGTTGGCGGCGACCATGCAGGTGGCGGCGCCGCAAGTGAACAGCACCAGCCCGCTCAAGAGCACGCGCTTGCGTCCGAAGCGGTCGGACAAGCCTCCATAGGCGACCGTGAAGCAGGCCATCGACAGCATCTCGAGCGACAGCGTGAGCTGCGCCATGCCGGTCGAGACCCCGAAGGCCTCTTTGACCGCCGGCATGGCCGGGATGAACAGATGGATCGACAGCGGCCCGATGAAGGTGATGGAGACGAGCGCGATGAAAAAATCCCAGCGCGGCCGGAAGGGCATCGTCATGATCCGGGAAAAAAAGGGTAGAGTAGAGAACAGGCGCAACATTCGGTAGGTCGGTCCTTGGCCGTATCGGTCGTTTCCAACTTCGTGCCCGTTTAGGATCGTCCATGGACTGAAGTCCTGTTCCCCCTCATCAAACCGTACTTGCAGTTCTCCCGCATACGGCTTTCCGATCATCTTCATCTCAAAGCATGCAAGTTCGCCGATAGGAGGCATGGACTGGGATGGCGTATAATCCTAACTCCTTGTAGAGTCGAGACGCCGGCCATTGCATCATTCCGTTGCCCTTACGCTGTCGCCGCTTCTGCAGGTATTTGCGCATCCGTTGCTCCAAGAAAAATCGCTGCCGGATAAACACCCGGGTGCTGTTGTGCAGGTGAAAGTAATTCACCCATCCCTGCACATACCGATTAACCCCATCGAGCACTTGCCGTTGGGATACACAGTGCGTCCTTCGCGCCGTTAATCCGCGTACTTCGTCGCGAAAGCGTTGCTCGGCTTTCCGCGACGGCTCAACCAAGACGATCATCTTGCCGCTCTTTGAGCTTCCCTGGCGTTTGAAGCTGAATCCTAGAAACTCGAAGCTCTTCTGGCGCGCATCGAGGACTTGCGTCTTTTCTCCATTTAGCATGAGCGCCATTCCCGCCAATATCTGCTCGACTTTTTTCCGCGTCCGCTCCACTCTGCCGCGCATCAAGATGACAAAGTCATCCGCATAACGGACCAGCTCGGCAGCCAGCCCCGTGGCCCGACAGTACGAACGAAACATCCGGTCAAATCGGTTCAGATAGATATTGGCAAGCAACGGTGAGATCACTCCGCCCTGCGGCGTTCCTCGCTTGGCCTTGTGGCTACGACGCTTTCCTTGTTGGTCTTCTTCCACCACTGTCGCACTGAGCCACTGCTTGATCCAGTTTAAGATGTGCCGGTCGCTGATCCGCTCGGCAATCACCTCCATCAGCTTGTCGTGCGCTATGGTGTCAAAATATTGCCGAAGGTCGGCGTCGAGTACGTACGGCTGTGCGTTGTATAGCGCTTGGCGTACGGCTTGCACCGCTTGGTGGGCGTTCTTCTTCGGACGAAATCCAAAACTACAGTCCTCGAAGTCCGCCTCAAACACCGGCTCAATGACGATCTTCACCGCCATCTGTGCCACCCGGTCCCGGATCGTCGGTATTCCTAACGGCCTGTGCTTCCCGTCAGCCTTGGGAATATAGACCCGACGCACCGGTTGGGCTCGGTAGCTCTTTTCCTTGAGTTCCTGCTGTAGCTTTGCAACAAACCTCGTCTCGCCTTCTCCAGTTTCGATGGACTGAAACGTTTCCCCGTCGATGCCGGGGGCTCCGCCGTTGGCTCGCACTAACCGGTAGGCGTGTTGGAGTATACCCTCGCGCCATACCTTGTCCGCCAACAGGTAAAAGCGAAACCTAGGCTCGCTCTTGGCCTTGAGATACAGTTTGCGCTGGAGGTCTCGAATCTTCTCGGGTGTTTGTAGCCTCACGGCAATCACCTCGTCCTTCCCTCGTTAACAAACTTGATGAAAGCAGGGCGCCTTCCCTCCATTGGGGTTAACCAACTTCTTCGGTATTATTCGCCCCTCCGACTTCTCGTTTGCCAGGTTCGGATTTCGTTGCCTTATACCGTACCCTTTGCGGCCATCACCCGCGACAAACGAGTTCTCCCGCGTTTCCCAGTAAAACTTCTCTCACATCCCGTCCCGACGACCCCGAAAAGCTCATCTGCTTTTTTTTTCTCGGTTAGTTTCGCAGATGACGGCGGCCTTCCCCTTCTGACCACAGGGTCGGCGCTTTCGCTTACAGGTAACGAGGCTCTATGGGTTCCTGGTTAGTACGGCCTGTGAGTTTGCGATGCTCCGTGCTGTTGCTTTCCTCCCTCCTTTCTCTTCCATTCGGAGTTTTCTCGATCCGCTCGGTTTTGAAAGTCGCCTCTCAAAACTGGATCTTCGCTAGCGGGGTGAACCGATAATTCCCCGCCCCGGACTTTAACCGGTTAGCTCCACTGCTTCCGCGGCGCACGGTCGTGCCTGAGTATTGACTTATTTTCAGTTGACCTTGGCGACCACTTTCAGTCGTACCCACGACCGGCACGATTCAAACTAATGGCATAGGTCAATGGCATAGGGTCACCCATTAGCCGGCAGGTCAAGCAGGCACAGAGATTTCCCGTGAGAAGAATTTTCTTCTTTCCCCTTTATTTTCTTCTCGCGTCGGTGGCGATCTTTCGGTAACGCGCCCCTGTTTTCGTTTCATACGATGTCAGACCGCCGGTCCGCACCAGTCACCCATCAGGATCAAGGCATTGGCAGAAATCTCCATCGAGAATTCTTTCCGCCCCTGGCAAGCTTACTTGCCCCAGAAAACTGTCGGTACCACGCCGTCTCCAACGGGAACAGATGCACAGATCCTATGGCTCCCTTGCGGGTCCAACCCCTTGGTGGCTGACGGCGTGGGCGTCCCAGCCGATCACAACTCCCGCGAGTTGTATCTTAAGGGACGGGACAGCGGCCAATCAGGCCTCGTGGTTTTGAGCCAACCCTTATGCAAGCTCACTGTCCCATCCCAACCGTACAAACTTAGTTCTGGCCGAATGCCTTGCTCGTATCGAAGGCAACCCGGTCGCGCATAACGTAGTAACAAGCCCGACACAGCTTGTGCGCCACCGCCTTGAGCGCCACGACAATCTTGGTCTTGGCCTTTTTTCGCTCATAGAAGCTCTTGATCTTGGCGTTGTAGCGCACCGCGAAGTGGGCCGCTTCGATAAACGCCCAGGCCAGATACTTGTTGCCGTTCTTGGTATTGCCCTGGCCCTTTTTCTTGCCGTTGCTGACCTTCTGACTACCGACACAGCGCGGGAAGGAATGGGGTCGTGCCTGAGCGCTTGGGGCCAGGTCTTGTAATCACACATTTGTCGTAACGCAAGACGCGACCCTATTGATTTATGCGAGTTGGAGAAAGCACGTTAGATATTCATCAAGGAGGCTGGCCCCCTGCTCTGCCTAGCGACTCGCGCAGCGATATAGTCACGCACCGTGGCGCGGATTTCCGGTCGCCGCCTCTCGTTTCGCAGCTCGGTCAGTAAAGCTCGGTCTTCAGGCGCTCGGCATATTTCTCGTTATAATCCCTGGCGTAGGCAGCATCCTTGCCGTCGCGGGCGGCGGCGAAGTCGCCGTGGCTCGGCGCGCTGCTCGACCGCGCCGTCGCATCCCACAGCTTCGCCCGCACGAAGGCTTTGGGACAGTGATTGAAGGCTTCGTCGACAGCGACGACCATGACAACGCGCGGCGGCTTGCCGCGCACCTCGAATCGCTTCAGCAACTCCGGGTCCGTGCTGATCGTCGCACTGCCAGTCACGCGATAGGTTTCGTTCGATCCGGGGACCATGAAAATGATACCGACCTTCGGGTTGACGAGCAGGTTCATCATTCCGTCGATGCGGTTGTTGCCTGGCCGGTCGGGGATCAGCAGCGTGCGGTCGTCGAGCAGCTGCACGAAGCCCGGCGCATCGCCCTTGGGCGAACAGTCGATGCTGGTCCCGTTCGAGGTGGCGAGCACCAGAAACGGCGATGCCGCAATGAAGGCGCGCCCGACCTCGGTGATGTGGTCGGTTTCCTTAGTGGTGATGTGCGGCAACGGGTTGGCATAAATCTTCGCGAGATCGTCCAGTGAAGTAACGGTGTAGGCATTGTTCCAGTCTATCGTATGCATGTCATATTCCTCTTTTGGTTGGTGACTGATGGCAGTCGGGCCGCCTTTCGGATCGTGCCTGAGTATTGGTTGCGCTGATACAGCTGCAACGCATCGGCAATCGAATCTGCTTGATCCAGCGCTCGCGTTAGCACGGCGCCATCTTCGAACGCCATAGCGGGGGCAAGTCTGGAATTTTGATGATCGATGCGTCTCTCGCGATCTTCACCTGAACGCATGAGCTCCGCCTGAGCATTGGTCAACTCATCCCGCTTTCAGTTCCCGTTCCAACCGTTCCGCAAGCCATATTCGGGCAAGGGTCGTCGCGTCCGTTGTGCGCTGGCGCGCAAGCTTGCTCAGCACGGCCTTCATGGCCGGCGGAAGGCGCATATTGAGTTGAGCGGTATTGTCCTGGAAAATCGCTTCTCGAAGAACCTCGTCTAAATCGGTGTGATCCTCGACGACTTCAGCTACGCCTGTTTCTAGCCGATCGAATACGTCATGAGATTTTGTCCAGCGGATAACCTCTTCATCCGTCGACTTACTGGTCAGGCGGGAAGCTTTTCGCTTTGACTTTTTCATCTTCGGTGCCTCCGATAACGCCTTTTTTGAGCTTCGGTCATGCCGTTCATATGAAAAACTCGTAGCCGATGGTCCGGTAAGACACGATAGACAACATGGAGGTATGATCCGCTTAGATTTCTTCCGAGCAATTCGTAAACCTCGTCAAGCCCACGTTGACTCCGAATCTTCAAGTAATCCGCTGCTAACAGTTCATAAAAGTCTTGTTTGGTGTACCCGTGCCGAAATGCGGAGCTGGTGAATACGGCCTCCATTGAGCCGGATTCTAGCAATTGCTATACGTTACCGCAAACCTCAATTGACTATCCTCACTGCAATTCAACGCGGTCCGATGCGCAGGCTCTTCGTTGCCAGATAGATCTCGCGCAGGAACCACAGCAAGCCAAGAAAGAAACACAACATCGCCGCGATGAACAGAAGGGCCACCGGAATCGACGCATCAAAGCACAGGAAGGCGCTCAGGAACAGAACCGCGATCATGGTGCACACGAGAAGCGCTGTCATCGTACAGAGAGAGACTCAGGGGCAGGTCTTTATCTTTGACGTTCCGCAGGTTTTGGAGAATTGAAGAAGCAAAAAGTCTCCGCGCCTGCGAGAAGCTTTGCCGGTACTGGGCCGACTAGCCGGGTACCGTCCGGAGCCGTGTCGTCGCGAATGCGATTGGAGACCTGCTTCGTGAACCCGGCCGGGACGGTGATCGCCGGGAAGCCCATCTGTCCGAGCAATGTCCACGCCTGATGCGACCGCCCGTTTACATCCGGCTCGACCGGCGCCTTGATGAGCATTACGAGACGCCGATGGGATAGCAATGGCTTGGCAAAGTATCGGTGACCGCTCGATGCCCCTCTAAGAGGTATGTACCAGAATGTGCGGGCTCTAGAAACGGCAGGCGATTAATGAGCGGCCCGTCCGACACTGCCGCATAAAGTAGCGGATCTCGCACTGCCATTTCTGCAGCATTTCTACCCGATGCTCACATAATATGCCATCGGCCCATTCGGGAAACCTCCTTGGCTGGCGCACCTTTTGGTTGATGGCATTCCCTATGCTTGTCGTTTAAGTAGTGTGACGAACATTGAGATGAAAAAGATACTTCTGGTGGAGGACAACGAAGAATGTCGTAAAATGCTTACCTGCATCATGCAGCATCTTGGCTATGAAGTACTCCAGATCCCTATCGGCTTAGTTGCTGTTTTCAAAGCAGCTTCCGAACGCCCCGCGCTCATTTTCATATCCCTCGACTTTCCCGAAATGCGCGGGCTCGATACGATATTCTCGCTAAAAAATAATCCGCAAAGCTCTGATATTCCTATTCTGGTTTTTCCTCCTTGGAATTCGGAAAAAGCTACAGAAGCAGCGCTTAAGGCCGGCGCCACAGGAGTTCTAAGAGAACCGTTTACCTTGCAAAGTTTCCGCATAGCTCTAAACAAGCTTGCGCCGTCCGACACTGAATTTCTCATGGTCAGGGCGGGCATAAGCATTCTCTCCTTTTAACTACGATCTATAAACCTCGTTTGTCCGGTTCGGTTACGATCTCCTCTAATTTCAGCTTTAGCGCCGAGGGGGCAGGCCTTAGCGTGTAGAGCTTCTGACCCTGTAGCGCTCCGTTCAAATCGTTCAAAGTCCGCGATTCGGTTCCAGACGTTCCGAACCTCTAGACGTTCCACTTGTTCCATCCGTTCCAATCGTTCCAGTCGCCCCAAGCTCGCTGGGTTGAAATTAGTTTTCTTTAGCTGCAATCACTGCTGTCCGGACGTTGGCCAGTTTGAAATCTGTCATTGCTTGATTTGAAATAAACGATCTCCGCGTAAGAGTGTGGGTAATTTTTGAAGGTATGTATGGCTGAGAGCCGCGCCAGGACTGGCTTTGCGGGGTTTGGAAAGGAGCAGAATTTTGGCATGATTTGCCGATGCCTATTTCTACC
>Ga0208454_1000262_pt1 | contig 35210 bp, 24 predicted proteins | sample EasRivMeERMZT100_FD_187530 | JGI IMG/M metagenome (GOLD analysis project Ga0208454, IMG submission 187530) | Soil microbial communities from meander-bound floodplain in the East River, Colorado, USA - East River MetaG ERMZT100 (SPAdes) (version 2) | ecosystem: Environmental > Terrestrial > Soil...
ATAGAGCTCGAAGTAGGGCCAGTCGATGTGGGTCGTCGTAACCAGGAGCGATTCGCCTTCCCAGCGGCCGGCGGAATAGCCGAGCGGCGTGTGCGCCTGATCGACGGGCGGCTCCTTACCGTCCATGTGAATGACGCGATCGATTTCGAACCATTCGTTTTGCAGCACGAGGTCCGCGCCGCGTTCGACGAAGCGGACGGCATAGGGACCGCTGCGCAGCATCACGCGCGGCATGCCCGGTGAGACGCAGCCGAGAACGGGATCATCCGTGACCTCATCGTAGGCGGCCTTGCCCTCGCGCGCCGCGGCCGTGAGCGGTGGGTCCCTGACCCAGGCGGGCACCTGCCCCTCGCGCGTCGGGACCAGCACCTTGCCGATGAAACCGCTGTCCCCGGCCGGGGCGACGGCCGCGGTTTTTGGGAAAGAGACTTCCGTGGTTACGACGCGTGCGTCGGACCAGCGCGGTTGCGCGTTGCCTCGCAGCAGGATTTCCCGGCCGTCGGCGACCAATAGATTGGTGGCATACATGCGCCGCGCCTGCCGAGTCGACGGATTGCCGGCAAACGTGACGACGTCGCCCACCTCGAGGATGTCGCGCGCCAGTCCCGCGCGATCGAGACGTGTGAGGTCCGCGCTCTCGATCTCCCAAAGCTGATCGTTACCATCGAGCGATTTCGTGCTGACTTGGAAGCGCACATGAGGGTTGCGCCACAGCACGCTCACCACCTCGCCGCGCGCCTCGGTGATCGTATTGGCGTCGTACTCGGCCGTGGAGTGGTGCGCCGCGACCGGCGACGCGCAACCAAGAAAGCCCAAGACGACCGCGGCACGCCAGCCGCTGAACGGATTTTGCGCGTAGTGTTTCATTGGCGATTCCCCCGCAAACGATCGCTCAGCGATTCTATATCAGCGTCTTGCTGGCAATGGCCTCGATTTCGACCAAGAACGCGGGGCTCGCCAACTGCGGCACGTAGACGGTAGTGGACGTTGGTCGATGCGCACCGAAGTGCCGCTCGCGAGCCGCGCGCAGAAGCTGAAAGTCCTGCCCCGGCAGCAGGAACGCCGCGAGCTTCACCACCGCCTCGATGCCGAGCCCGTGCGCCGCCAAGCACGAGCGCAGGTTCTCGAACGTCACCTCCGCTTGATCCGCGAAGGCGGCGGGGATCGATCCGTCGGGGCGCATCCCGACTTGCCCGGAAATGAAGATGAGCTCCGTCCCTGGCGGAACGACTGCCGTGTGCGAGTACGGGCCGACGGGTGTGTGGACGTCGCCGGGATTGAGGAAGGTGATCGACGGTCGCGGCGGGTTGCTCATGGGTGTGTACCTCTTGCGCGCCGCCAAGCACCCGGCGGAACGCCGACCTGTTTCTTGAACGCGCGGTTGAACGCGGCCTCCGACTCGTAGCCGACCTCGGCCGCCGCTCGGGCGATGCTCAGGCGCTGCCGCTCGAGCAAGCGCGCCGCGAGCTGGAGGCGCCAGTTGCCGAGGTACTGCATGGCGGGCACGCCCATGATGCGCGTGAAGCGGTCCGTGAACACGGACCGCGACATGCCCACCTCGCGCGCCAGCGATTCGAGCGTCCACGCCTGCGCTGGCTGGCCGTGCATCAACCGCAGCGCGACGCCAACCGACGGGTCGCGCAACCCGGCGAGCCAACCGGTCGACTCGCTCGGCAGGCTGTCGATGTGTTGGCGGACGGCCTGCAGGAACATCAGTTCGCTCAGCTTCGACAGTATCGTCTCGCCGCCCGCGGTCGGCGCTTCGGTTTCCCGCAACGCGAGGCGGATCAGGTCCCCCGTGAGTCGGCCGGACACCGTCGACCCGCGCACGTGGAGCATGCGCGGCAGGGCGGTGACGATTGGATTGAACGGGCGCGCGTCGCTGCCGAGATAGCCGCAGACGAAGCGCGCGCTTTGCCCGTCGCCGCCGAACTCGCGCATCACGAACGGCAGTGCGCGGTCCGTCGGCCGGTAGAACATCGGCAGATAAGGAGTCGACCGCTTGCCAAGCTCGCTGGCCATGTAGTGCGGATCGCCGCCGGGGAACAAGACGGCGTCGCCGCTCACGACCTTGATGGGCGGCTCCGACTCGTCGGCGAGCTGCGCCCAGCCCTCGCCGTCGAGCATCATGTGAAAGCAAATCACGTGCTCGAAGTCGGGCATCACTTTGCTGCAGATGCTCGCCATCGGTGGCGTCTCGGCGATCCACGGTGCGCGCGCGTTCATGTCGAAGTACAGGGCGCCCGTCAGGCGCACCGCGCGAAGCACATCGGATAGAACGTCCATCGTTGACTCCACCGCGACCCGGCGTCCGGGGAAGGGCCGGACGAGTGAGCAAAGGTTACGGCAGCGCGATCATATTTCGCGGCCGCCGACATGGCTAGAATCTTCCGTCAACGCTGCTCCGACACGACCGGGGGGGGCTGCCCCGCAATCGGTCGAAGCGGCTATAGTTAACTCGGACCGCTCGCGGAGTGCGCTCCGCGCCGTATTCGGGAGGCAACCATGGCATCTGTGATCATCGAGGGCGTTCCGCCGCGAGCTCGCGCGGCACGCAGCCCCTTCTACGTAGGCGTGTCGCTGCTGATCGTCGCGGTCGTGCTCGCGGGCTTCGCGCCGTCGTTCTATTTAATCGCCGTCGACAGTAGACCGCGGCCTTGGATCATGCACGTCCACGCGGCCGTCTATCTCGGCTGGCTCGCGCTGCTGGTCTGCCAGACCGTGCTCGCGGCGCGTGGCAAGATCGCGGCGCACCGCCGGGTCGGCACCTTCGGCATCGGTTACGCCGCGCTCGTGTGGATACTCGGCATATTCGTGAGCTTCTTTGCCACCGCACTGCACGTGCGCACCGGCGAATGGGACCTCGATCGCGCCGCGACCTTTCTCACGATCCCGCTCGGCGACATGATCCTGTTCGGCGGGTTCTTCGGCGCGGCCGTCGCGTTCCGCCACAAACCCGAGATCCACAAGCGGCTGGTTCTGCTGGCGTGCGTCGCGGTGATGTTTGCGGGCGCGTTCCGGCTTTCCTACGTCGCGACCACTCCCGTGCAGGTGCTCGTTTGGTATACACCCGTGCTCGCGGCGATGGTCTACGACCGCTACAAGCTCGGCCACGTGCATCGCGTGTATTGGATCGGTGTGGCGATCATGGCCGTCGCGCTCACGCGGATCCCGTTCGGCGAAACCGAGCTCTGGCGTGGGATCGGGCGCGCACTATTGGCCCCGTGGTTGTAAGAATCGCGTTGAGCGGGGGCTGCGCCGGCGCGTCGGCCGGGTAGCGCGCAGCCCCGCTCGTGATACGCTCCCCGAGTCAATTTCGACCAACGGGGAAATATCGATGCGAACCGTATCCGCCTGCGCGTTCCGTGGCGCGCTCTCGCTCTGCGCCGCCATCTCACTCGGCTCGACCGCAGGGGCCGCAGACAGCCCCGCGCCCGTGCGGCTCGACCCTGACAAGATTGCGGGTCTTGGCCTGACGGCGATCCCGCCGGATGCTTACCAAGAGATCCTCGTCGGCGGCGAGCTCAACATGCGCGTCGCGACGCTGTTCGAAGGTAAAGAGCTGCGCGTCTCGATCTTCGAGTCGACGCCGGCCAAAACGGATCACCGCAAGCGCCCGACGGACGTCGACGAGTTCGTCTACGTGCTCTCCGGCAAACTGATTCTCACGGAGCCCGGCGGCACGGTGCATGAATACCTGCCCGGCGACTCGCTGGTTCTTCCCGTCGGTTACACCGGCACTTGGGAGATGCAGGGCAACTACCGCGAGCTCGTCGTGCTGATGCAGAAGGGCGACTAGCGCCGGCGTAACGCTCGTCGCGTGCGGCGTTACTCCGGCAGGGCAAACACGTAGAGCGCATGCCCGCGAGGCGGCACGCGGATCTCCGGTGTGATGGTGGCCGGCACACCTCGTGGGCTGCCGCCGCCGAGGCCGGTCGATACGGCGATGTACTGCTTGCCGTCCACGGCAAAGCTGATCGGGAAGCCCTGCACCGAAGTGGCGAGTCGCGTCTCCCACACGACGCGGCCGTCGCGCACGTCCACGGCCTTGAAGCTCCGATCGAGGTCGCCGGCGAACGCGACGCCACCCGCCGTCGACAGCACGGACGTGAGGAACGATGCCCGTTGCTCGAGTGACCAGGTTTGCTCGAGCGTGTCCACGTTGAACGCCGCGAGCTTGCCCACGTTGCCGTTGGTCCCGGGCATCGTATAGAAGCGTCGATCGGCTCCGCCGCCGCTGCCACCGCCGGCGACTTGCTCGATGGCTTGCGCGCGCAGCGACACGCAGCTCTGGCTCAGCGGAATGATGAGCTGGCGCGACGGGCGGTGAAAGCTCATAGCCGGCCAGTTTTTCCCGCCCGCCGTGCTAGGGCAGGCATCGATCCACTCGCCGACCTTGTGCTCGAGGATATCCGGCCGGTAGCGGGGCTTGCCGGTTTCCCGATCGAAGCTCGCCCACACGTTTTGGAACACGGTTTCGGCGTGACCGAGGTAAGCGCCCGTGACGCGGTCGTGCTTCCAGAGCACGCCGTCTTTGCCGACCGATAGCACCCACTTCTCGGTACCAGCGTCGACGAGCACGCGCTCGAACACGACGTCGAGGTCGAACGCTTCTCCCGGCGCGTGCGCGTAGTGCCACGCGAGCTCGCCCGTGCTCGCGTCGAGCGCGAGTGTCGAGCTCGTATAGAGCGCAACGTCGAGGGTGTCCATGCCGCGGCTCGCGGGCATCCAGGGCTTCGCCTGTGCCGTGCCCCAATAGGTGAGGTTGAGCTCGGGGTCGTAGCTGCCCGTGATCCACGCTTCGCCGCCGGCGCGAAAGAGATCGGGCAGCCCGCCCCAGCTGTCGCCGCCCGGCTCGCCCGTGACGGCGACGGTGCGGAAGCGCCAGCGCTGCTTACCCGTGGCCGGGTCGTACGCGCTGATGAAGCACTTTCTTACTTCGTACACGGTGCACGTGCCCATGCCCTGGATGAGCAGGCCGTTGGCCACGATCGGACCACTGTTGCTGGCGTAGACGTCGGGCATCTCGACGTTCCAGATCGTCTCGCCCGTGCGGGCGTCGAGCGCGATGAGGCGTGCGTCCTGCGGGTTCACGGCCCAGGCGCCCGCACTTTGGAAGATCAGCATGTTGTCGTAGAGGGCGAGTCCACGTGGCGCTACCTCGGCGCCGACGTGGTGCTCCCAGATGAGATTGCCGGTGCGCCCGTCGAGCGCCTGCACGATGCCGCCGGTGTTGGCGAGATAGAGCGTGCCGTTGTAGGCGAGGGGGGCGGGTTGGTTGGTGCCGCCGTCGCGCATCGGCCAGATCCACGCGAGACGCAGCAGGCGTGCATTGTCGGGCGTGATTTCGGTCAGCGGGCTGAAGCTCGTGGCGCTGTAATCGCGTCGCAGCATCGGCCAGTCGCCGGCGGCGGGGTTGCGTAAGGTGGCGTCCGTCACGGGCACGTAGCGCGGCACGGTGCCCGCGACCATGACACCCGTCGGCGCTGGCGGCGCACCGGCGGGCGCCGCCGCCAACGCGGCCGGTCCGCTCAGGCCTGCGCCGATAGCAGCGGTCGTGCCGGCGCTGACGGCTCGGTCATCGGCGGCGGCGCCGTTGGCTTGGAGCAGGTAGGCGGCGATGTTGGCGTAGGCATCCGCGGGTAGGCCGCCCGGATTGTCGGGTGGCATCGTGGAGCGTGTCTGCGCGATGAGCTCGCCCGTGGCGCGGTTCCCCCACCTGGCGAGGAACTCGGGACCCGCGAGCAGCGCATTCGGCAGCTGGCGCAGCTCCTGGCCGTGACACGTCGCGCAGGTCTGCTCGTAGGCAGCACGGCCGGCCGTGGCCTGCTCGAGTGTGTGCGCGAGGGCGGGTGCTGCCGGTAACGCGAGGACACTGGCCGCTGGGAGCAACGCGAACCGGAAGATCGAGCGCATAGAGGTGACCGTCTCCAAATGCTGTCGAACGACTGGGTGGTGTCAGTGCGTCAAACAGCTCTTTGCCGGAGTCTGCTGACCCGCGAGCAGCCAACCCCAGAGGACCGCGTTGTCGGGCGCCACGCCGCGTTCGGCGTGCAGCTGAATGTAGAGGTGACCGGCGAGCAGGGCCGCGCGCTGCTCTCGGCTCAGTGCCACGTCGCCGGACAGCGTGCCGTCGGCGCCAGGGCTGGTCGTGAGCTCGGCAATCGCGGAGCCACGTGCGCCCGTCGCGACACCCTGGTGCAGGCTGGCGTGCGTCGCGAGTGCGGGCAGCCCTTCGAAGCAGCCCGTGATCGAGAGTCGTGAGCGCGACAACGTCGCGGTGACCCACCCGGTTCCGGCGACATCGTTCCGCTCGGAACCGCTGATTGGCACCCAATCGAGGCGCGCCATGAAGGTCTCCGGCTCCTGGGCGATCACCGTGCTGGCGCTCGCCATCAGGCTGAGGGCCAAGGTCAACCCGATCGCATCGCGTCTTCGCATGTCTCGCCCCCTATGGCAGTTGTGGCCGCGCCATTGTAGCGGTGCCGGACGGGCGAAGCGGCGACGTGCCGTGGCGAAGCTCAGCCGCTATCGGCCGCGATCGCCGGCTGTAGATCGTTGGCGAGGTCTCGATGGCGCAGCATGGCCCCGAGCAGCTCCTGTTGCTCGGCGCCTTGCGTCTGCAAACGAATCGCCAGCAAACAGGCCTCTTGGACTGCCCGGTCATGGAATTGCGGCGATTGCATCACCGCGTATACGACCTTCGGTCGACTGATCGGGTGCAACTCCGCGAACGACCTGAGCACGGCCAACGAAAACGCCGTTTCGCCGGCCTCGTCCAAGCTGAGTAGATAGGTCGCCGCCATCCGTCGCTGCATGTCCGCAAGATCTTTGAGATGCATCGTCAGTAACAGCGGCGCTTCGGTTTCGTTCTTGAGCTTGTCCGCGACCTTCGTGAACAGGTCGAGCTGGCTATCGGCGCCGTGGAATTGCCGAAAATCCGCGAGCAGGGCGATTGGGAACTGGGTGCTCGCATCGGGTTGCGCCAACAGCGCTCGCGCCGCGACGAATCGAGTCTCGCGTGGCAGGAGGTCGAGCTGCTTGCTCAGTAGCGCCGCGTACTGCCCGTCGTGGACGAGACGGGAAGCCACCGCGCTAAATAGCTCGCCGCGTTGCTCTGTCGGAATAGTGTCGAGTCGCTCGAGAGTGGCGGACAGGGCACGGTTGCTGGCCCCGGGCACTCCGGCGAGTTTTCGCAGAGCCTGCTCGCTGCCGACGATCTGGTCGGATCGGAGCCACGTCTCGAGCCTATCGGGAGCGATGTCGTGCGACGCCGCTTGGTCCAAGGCCGTCCCGATCAGCTTCGCGAAATTGTTCTGTCGGGTGCGGACGATGATCGGATTCCAATCGTCGAATCGCATCGGCTCGCGCGCGACGGCGTCGAGGAATTCGGCCGCCTTTAAGCTGTCGCCTCGAATCCATTCCGACAGCGGTCGGAGATAGAGGACGGACACCGGCATCTTCCGCGCCGCATCGAGAATCTCCGTGGCAGAGGACCCCGGCGCTTGGGTGAGCGCCTGAAGGCGCGTCATCTGCGCTTGCCAGTTGGCGAGATCTGGGCTATCGACCTTGGGCAGGTCGCAAGTGTCTTGAAAGCGCTCACGCCGCAGCGTGCCGAGCGCGGCGGCGCCAGCCAGCCGGCCGTCCTGGGAGACCGTGATCTGTTGCTGCTCTCCATCGCAGACGACGTAGACCCACTCGTCGAACGGATCGCCCACCAGGTAGGTACGCTGTGCGCCGTCGCCGTCGAACAAGGTCCAGATCGGCGTGAACAGCGAATTGCCCATTGCGAGCGATGCCAGGACGAGCGCCGCGAGCATGCCGACACCGACCAGACGCCGTCGCCGAAGGGTGTGCGCGGAAGTCAGCTCAACGTCGTGCATTGACCGTCTCCGGGATCACGTCCGGCTAGATACTATACTCAAAATGGCGACGATGCTCGGCTCGCCTAGCTAGGCCGGATCCAGTCCGCGCTCGATGCGATAGCGCACATGGGCGCGGTGCCCGGCCGTCTCGGCATCGCCGCCGCGCTTGCGAGCGAGCTGCGAGTCGATCCAGCGCAGCCGGTCGAGGGCGGCCGTCCTGGCCACGTAGTCGTAACGGTTCTGCTCGCCCGGCGTGACGATTGCGATCAACCGCTGTACGTACTCGAGCTGCAGATTCTGCCGGAAGCTGTTCACGTTGCCGTCGAGATCCGCCGCGAACACGGCGTCCGTCAGATCCAGCAGCATCGCCGCCATCGAATACTCGTTGCCGTAAATCCGCGTATCGGTGAGCCGCTCCAGCACGGCGGGGTGCAGTAGGTGATCGAGAATGTCCTTCTGCGTGCCGAGCACGAGATCGTGAATCTTCGGATCCTGCGTGTAGCCGAAATGGTCGAATCCGCGTCGCTGCTCGAGCAGCATGCTCGCCGCCGAGTCGAACACGGCGAAAGCCTGCGGTGCGAACACTTCGTCCCGCAGCAACAGCATTGCACGCTCCTGATCCGCGAGGCTCACAGGGGTCAGCGGCTCCCGCGCGCCGCTCTGGTTGACCATGGCGCGATCGACGTAGACGCCGCCGATATAGCGTGACGTCGCGCGCGCCGCCTCGCGCTTCAGAGATGCGGCCGTGAAGAAGCCGTTCAGCAATTCCTGATAGGAGTCGCCGTCGCGTGTCAGGCGTTCGGCGAAACGCGGCACGACGGCATCGACGAGCGCCATCTGCTGGCGCGCGAAGCCGATCGGATCGCTCGTCATGTCGTCGATCATTGCGCGCGGGTCGATCGCCTTGCCGGGTGCGCGCATGTCGTCCGCATCGTTGCCAAAGGCGAGGGCCGGCTCGGTGGAGCGCGCCAGGATCTGCTCGAGGCGAGCGGCCTCGGTCACGGCGTCATCGACGGGCGAGGAGTAGCCGAACGTGATCGCCCACTGGTCGTAGGGGCCCGGCCGAGTCGTCCAAAATTGCCCCTGCGGTTGTCCCGGCAGTGCAAATGGGACCGCCGGATAGTCCATGACCGAGCCGTGCAGGCCCACCGCATAGGTCTGCGCCGGATCAAAAATAGCCTCGAGCGAGTGCAGATAGCTCGCGCGGAAATTGTGATTGAGCCCGAGTGTGTGCCCGATCTCGTGCAGCGTGAGGAAGTAGACGAATTCCTCGAGTAGCCGCTGTTTCTCTTCCGTGTCGGCGCCGAGCGCGTCGAGTGCGGCAGTGGCGAAGACGAAATTGCGATGGGCCAACAAGCCCGCCATGCAGCGCTGCGGATCATCGCTTGGGATCGGGTCGTCGCCGAAGCCGTCGCCGAACACGCGTGCTTGCCTGAGATTGCCGGCGATCACTGCGTACTCGAGCATGATGTCGGCGCCGAGTATCTGGCCCGTGCGCGGGTCGAAGAAGCTCGGGCCGTAGCCGCCAAACACCGGCGACGGCGAGGCCACCCAGCGGATCACGTTGTAACGTAGATCGCCGGCGTCCCAATCCGCATCGTCGGGTTGGGTGCGGACCACCAGCGCGTTGCGAAAGCCCGCCGCTTCGAACGCTTCGTTCCAACGGAGCGCGGCTTGCTCGATGATCGGCCGCAGCTCCATCGGCGTGGTATTCTCGATCCAGTAGACGATCGGTTCTACGGGCTCGGAGAGGGCCGCCGCGGGGTCCCGCTTGACGAGCGGCCAGCGACTGATGACGTCGCGATACGGCGTCACGTCGGTCGAGCTCAAGTCCGTGACCTTACCCATGAAGTAGCCGACGCGCGGATCGTCGAAGCGCGGGCGGAAGCCGTCATCGGGCGCTGCGATCAGCGAGTGCTGCACCGTGATGCTCACGAACCGTGGGTCCGTGACCTCGTCGCCGCCGCGGACGTAGGGTTGCTCGTTCTCGTAGACGTACTCGACGATGACGTCGGTGTTCTTTGGGTAGTTGCGTACCTCGCGGATCTTCGACTTGGCGGCGCTCAGCTTGCCGAGCGCGAACACTTCGTGCGGCTTGCGCTCGGGCACGGGCAGCGGCGCCACGCGGTTGAAGCTTTCGCCGAGGAACAGGCCGTTCACATTGACGACGAGCACGCCGCGCTCGATGTCCTCGGCTTCTATTTTCTGATCGTACGCGACGGCGTGACTGATGTTCGCGTCCGCCGCGCGTGCGATCGGCTTGCTCGGATCGAAGTAATAGCTCGTATTCTCGACGATGAACTCCACCCGGTCGAAAAAGCGGCTGATGCGAAACACCTTGGCCTCGCCCAAGCCGAAGGCGCCGCGGAAATGCCCCGCAGCCGGTACGCCGTTCTCGGTGTAGGTGAAGTAGAGGTAACGGCGGTCGAGCTCCGCGGTGCTGAGCTGCAGCCGCAGATCGCCCGTCTTGCGATCCCGAAACAGCGTGAACAGCCCGTCGGAGCGGTCGCTGTCTTTGAGCACCTCGGCGACGGTTTTGGGTTTTTCGTCCGGTGGCTTCGCGGCGTCCGGAGCCTTGTCCTGGGCTTGCGACGCGCCGGTCGCGAGCAGCACCAATCCCAACAGCAGCCCGGAGAGAGCGCTTCGCGGCCGCGAAGCTTGCGGAGTGTTTCTCATGACGGCCTCATTTTCGAACTCGGCACGATCGCGTGCCGCTCAGAATAGTCCGAACGGTCGGCTGTGGGAATGCGGGCGACAGGCGGCCGTGGGTCCCTTCGCTACGAAGGTCGGCGTCGCGGGTGACAGGCGAGGGCTACTGCGGGATCGAGTCGCTCCTTACGGGTCGCGCTGCTACGTGCGCGACAGCCAAGCCGCCGTGCCCAACGGCTGACAGAGTAACGGGCGGCTCCGGCAACCGGTAGCGCAGGTGCTCGTAGGTCGCAGACGTCCAGGTCGCGTGCGCGATCGCGGTTGCCACTAGCTCCGGATCCGTCGGCTCGGGCGTGAGCCCTGCCTCGCCGTCGTAGGCGAAAACCGCAGGCGGTAGTCCTTTGCGCAGGATCGCGACGTCGTGGCCCCACATGTACGCTTGCGTGTCGTTGTACTGCATGATCGCGCGTCCCGGCCCAGCCGCGAACTCCGGGCGTGTGAGGTCGTGGCCTATCATCGGATGGTCGGACGATATTCCAATCAACGACAGCAACGTCGGCGGCAAGTCGATTTGGCTAGCGACGGGCGTATAGGTGCTCGGCTCAATGCCCCCGCCTAGGATCAAACCTGGAATGTGGAAGTGCTCCACTGGCACGAGCTCGGCGCCGAACACGCGCGAATTGTGGTCCGCGACCACCAGGAACACGGTGTCGTTCCAATAGGGCTGCGTGCGCGCGTGGGCAAAGAACTCGCCGAGCGCATAGTCCGCGTATTTCACCGCGTTGTTCACGGTGTGGGGCTCCGCGTCGTAGGGCTCGATGCGCCCTTCCGGGTATTCGTAAGGAGAGTGATTCGACGTCGTGAACACGAGCGAGAAGAACGGGCGCTCGCGCCGTTTAGACAACTCTTGGTCTGCGCGTTGCAACAGGTCTTCGTCCGACACACCCCACGAACCGTGGAACACGGGATTCGCATAGTCGTTTTCATCGACGACGAAATCGAAGCCGTTGTTCATGAAGAAGCGGCGCATGTTGTCGAACTGTGCCTCGCCGCCGTAGATGAAGCTCGTGTCGTAGCCTGCGTCGTGCAGCACGCGCGCGATGCTGAAGAAATCGCGCTGCGACCCCTCGAGCTTTACGACGCTCGGCGCCGGAGTTGGCGTGAATCCCGTGACGAGGGCCTCGAGCCCGCGCACCGAGCGCGTGCCGGTTGCGTAGAGGTTCTCGAGCCACATCCCCTGCTTGGCGAGCGCGTCGAGACGCGGTGTGGTTGGTACTCCGCCGAGAGCACCCACGTGCTCCGCGCCGAGGCTCTCCTCGAGCACGATCACGAGGTTCCTCGGGCGCGCGCGCGCGCGGGTCGCCGTTTGGTGGTGCAGCGTCGGAATGTCGCCCGTTACGAATGCCTCCCGCGGCACCCGCATCTCGGCGCGCACGCGGTCTAGGCTTTCCCGGTCGCTCATGGCGCCGTAGCGAAAGCCGCCTTCTGGCTCGTAGCGCCCCTCGGCTATCGTGTAGAACAACGAGTACGTCGAGTTCAGCGCCAGGTCGTTGACGAGCGGATCCGTCGAGAGCGCGACCGTGCTCGGATTCACGGCGCGATGATCGAGAGTCGAGCGCATGGCGAGCACACAGAGTGTGAAGAGCAGCGGCGTCAAGAGCAACGCTGCCGCGATGGGCATTGGTCGCGTGTCGCGCGCCGCGGCTCGCAACGTTCGCTGCAGCATCCACGCTGCCAACGCGACGACGATGAGCGCACCGACCAGCTCGAATCCGTAGCCGGCGAGCAGCGTGCTCGCGACTTCCTTCGGATAGATCAAGTATTCGACGAAGATGCGATTCGGGCGTGCGTCGTACTGCACGATGAACGAGGGAGTCGCAAACTCCATGAAGACGATGAGCGCGAAGCATGCGATGAGGTAGCCGCGCATAACGACACCGCCGAAGCGCAGCAGGGCGTTGCTCGTCGCGAGCAGCGGGAGCGTGAGCACCGGCAGCAACGCCAGGAACCCGAGCAGCACGAGATCGAAGCGCAAGCCCTGAACGAACACCGCGCCGAGCATATGCGCGGCGCGTACCCGATCGAGCTGCCAGAGCACGAGCCCGAGTCGCGCGAGACCAAGAGCGGTGAGCACGGCCGCGGCGAATACCGCGAGCGGTCGCAAGTTCTGGAGCGTGTTGCGAATAGCGTTGGTTGACGTCATTACCGTTGCTCCGCACGCGCGCGCGCGATTTGCGCGACCCACGCGTGGTGGCGATTCGTGAGTTAGACGTCAGCGCACCGCCGATTCGGTTGGTGCAGTCGGTGCAGCGGGAGAGGGAGCGTTACTTCGCGGCGGCTTTGCGTTCCGCTACGCGCTCGCCGGCCAGAATGTTCGCCATGCCGTAGTTGCCTTCCGTGCAGGCGTACTCGTATAGCAAGCCTTCCATCGCGGTCAGCGGATAGACGCCGCCCCAGGGCTCGGCCCAGGTGTCGCGATCGACCACCGTGAACGCGTACTCGAGCGTGTCCTCGTCGAGTCGCGTGATGCGCTCGGTGACGCGCAGATTCTCGCTCGCGTTGCGCCACGCGGTCTCGGGGTGAAAGCCGGCCGTCTCGATGACGAAGGTCTCGCCGTCCCAACGACCGACCGAGGTGCCGTTCCACTGTGGCAACAGCTTGCTCGGCAACGGGCGGCCGTCCGTCGGAATCACTCTCGGGTCGCCCATCTCGCCCTGGATGACGACGTAGCCTGGGCTCTGAAAGATTTGCAGGTTGCTGTTGTAGCCGCGCGGCAGAATCGGCGCGAGCGTGCTCGGCCACACGATGCAACGCTCCGTCAACGAGCGGAATTCCGGGCCGTCGAACTCGTGTCCTTTGCGCGCTGCGGCGCGCGCGTCGCGCCGGGCCGCCGCAGCGGGCACGAGCGGCGGGATTCGGCCGTTCTTCGGCTGAGTGATGATCGACGTGCGCAGATTCAGCGACGTGACCCCCTCGTTCTCACTCAATGCGAACGTGCCCATGCTGTAGTGGACGTCCGCCTGTGTACCGGGCTCGGTGTCGTCGTCGGCGAATTGCTGCGCAAGCCTCTGCTTGGCGAAAACCTCGTGCTCGTCGCGCGTGAAGAACTCCTTGTCGCCGAGCTCCGGCGCGCGTTCGAGCGGCGCCGTCGTGAACTCGGCATAGGCGCCGGCGATGTCCGGATCACCCCACGCGGTTCGCGGGTGTTGGGGCGTCTGTGCGCTTACGGGTGCGGTGACGGTCGCCAAGGCGGCGAGGACGCCGGCGGCGGCTGAGTGAGCTCGGTGTTTCATTGACTCGGCCCTCCTGCGGGGGGTGCGGTCCCCGGCTTGCGCAAATGCCCGTAGATCTTCTCTTCCGCGTACGGCTCGCACTTGAACTCGAGCAGGCGCAGGTTTTCGTCGACGAGGCGATAGAGCGGCATGCGGATCGTCCACGGCCGCGAGAACACGGTGGGATCGTCGATCGTCGCTTCGTAACGCAGGTGGTTCGGGCCGATGGGCGTGTAGCGCTCGGTGACGCGGGCGTTGCCGCTCGCATAGTTGCCCGCGCGATCGAGCCACGCCTGGCCGTTCAAGCCCGTGACTTCGACGACGAACGTATCGCCCTCCCAATGCGCGTTCGACCAACCCATCCAGCTATCGAGCGGCGCTTCGTCTTTACCGTCGACGAAGATCCGTCTGAACCCCGTGGCGAACTGATAGACGATCACCACGTCGCGCTCGTTTTGTAGGATTTGGAACGGATACGGCATGTAAGTGGAGCGGGGCACGCCGCCCATGTAGCACTTGCCTTCAGGATCGTCGGTCAACCGGTTCGCGAAGCGCTGGTCACGCTCGGCGAGCGCCGCCGGAAGATACGGAATCGCGCCGCCCTCGATGACTCCGCTGCCCGGCGGGACCGCGAACTGTGCGCCGAGCTCGGACACGACGGGATAGGCCGAAACGTGCGGCTCGAGGTTCCAATGAGCGGTATTCAGCGCTTGCCACACGCCGCTCAAATCGGGATGCCCGTTGGCGGCGCGCGGCAACTCGGTGAGGACACCATCGGCATTGGCGGGGAGTGTGCAGAGGAGCGCCAATGCCGCCGCGACGAGTTGTTTCATGGTGTGGCTGCGCCCTCGGGTGCTCGTGAGCCTTCGAAGAAGATGGCTCGGCCATCGGCGAAGGTGATGTCGCGGCCGACCGCCTTGTTCGTGCCGTCGCGCGTCCCGTAACCCCGGATCGTGAGCTCGGAGCCGACGGGGATCGAGGCTTTGGTGATGCCGCGCCGCACGAGCGCGTTCGGGCTGCCCCCTTCGATCATCCACGCGACCGCGTTGCCGTTCTCGTCGATGACTTCGATGTGAATCCACGAATGCGGATTGATGAGCTCCACTTTCGTGACCTTGCCGACGAGCTCAACCGGTCGGTTGACGTCGAATTCTGTGGCAAACGCGTGGTGGGCGTGCGCCGTCGTGGTCGTTAGCAGGTGCCCTGTCACAAGCACCATCGTGGCAAATCGCACTGCCGCTCCCCCTTGTTCAGCACGGTTCGGGCAAGATAATACCCAATATTCGCGCCCGAGCGCGGGATAGTCGCCCCCTCGCTGCCGCGACGACTGTCGGCCCTTCCCGAGCCGCGACCCGCACGCCATCCCCGACGAGCCAACGCCGTGAGCGAAAGAACGGGGCATCGCACGATGCCCCTCGCGAAATTCACAGTCGCGAGCGCTCGTCCACGCGCGTGGCTGTTACGCGACAACATCACGGCGACGCTGGCACTCGCCATCCATGTATTCGAGGTACCCCGTAAAGACCGCGTTATGTTGTTAGCATCCGTGAACCGAACAAGAAAAAACGACCTTTCTTAGCAAAAAAACAGATTCCGCGATCAACAACCTGGGGGACCCATCATGCCTACGACCAAGCAGCGTGGCGCCGGTGCGCGCACGCAACAGAGCACCGTTTCACTCACGCCGAAGAAGCTCGCCTACGCCATCGCGACTGCACTAGCGATACCCACCGTCGGTTTGCAGACCGTACACGCGCAGCAGGCCCCGGCGGCCCAGCAGCAACCAGAGGAAGTTCTCGTCACGGGCTCGCGCATCGTGCGGCGCGACTATGAGGCCAACAGCCCGCTGCAGACCGTCGACAGGAGCGCTTTTGAATCGCAGAGTTCAATTTCCATCGAGACCGCGCTCAACGACCTGCCGCAGTTCGTGCCGGCCGCGCAAGGCATGACGCAGCTTCAGGATCAGAGCCAGCTCACCGACAACTTCACGACGCTGACGGCCGGCGCCTCGACGATCAGTCTGCGCGGTCTCGGCGCGAATCGAAATCTCGTGCTGCTCGACGGCTATCGCGCCGTGCCGGTCAACGCGACGATGGCGGTCGACGTGAACTCGATTCCGGCCGCCGCGATCGAGCGCGTCGAAGTCATCACGGGCGGTGCGTCGTCGGTGTACGGCGCCGACGCCGTGGCGGGCGTGGTCAACTTCATCTTGAGAAAGGATTTCGAGGGCATCGAGTTCGATATCCAGACGAGCGCCATGCAAAACGGCGAGGGCCCGGAAACGCGCGCCTCAGCGCTGTTCGGCGTCAACAGCGGCGACGGGCGCGGCAACATCATGGTCGGTATCGAGCTCGCCAGACGCGAGCCCATTCACGCCGATGACACGGACTTCTACCACAACGCGCTGCGTGACGGGACCGTCGAAGGCACGGAGCTCATCTATACGGGCCCGTACTACACGATCAACGGGGCCAATGCGCCGAGCGGCGCCGTCATCGACGGGATCTTCACTCAGAGGCCGGCCAACACCGTGCTGCGCAATGCCGCCGGGGCGGTGGCCGGCAACGTGTTTTGGAACGCGAACGGTACGGTCTATACGGGTGGTGAGATATTCAACGGCATCGCCCCCGCGGGCACCGGCGGCATGTCGGGCACGTATCGTTACAACGGCCCCACCTTCACGTCCCGATCCGACGCCGATGTGGCGGGCGATTACCCGTTCCGCAAGGTCGACGCGGAAGGGGAGATCACGCAGCATCTACTGGGTTTCGAGGCGAACATCCCACTCGATCGGGACTCGGTCTTCGGCCGAGCCGAGTACGCGCTGACGGATAAGGTGAGCGCCTACGCGCAGATTCTCAGTGTGTCATCGAAGACGCGACGCCTGTTCACGGAGTCGCCGGCCATTGGCGGCTGGGGCATGGTGGCGCCCTACGGCAGTGAGATCTATGCGCCGTCGTTGAACGCCAACGGGACCACGAACATCGGCTATCTGCCGGGCGGCCAGTACGGCCTCAACTGCGAGGCAGACGGCGTGGCGGGTTGCACGGAGTCGGAAGCCTGGCCCGTGTCGCCCGAGCTCCGGTCGTTGCTCAATTCGCGCCCGAACCCCAACGAAAACTACAGCTTCAACTTCGGCTTGGATTTCGCGTCGTTCGGCGCTCCCGGCGCTCACCACCGGTCGATCTACAGCGAGACGAGAACCGATCAAGTGTCGGGCGGGCTACGGGGCGACATCGAGGCCATCGACGGCACCTGGGACTTCATCGTGTCGCAGGGCACGGCCAAGCTCGACTTGAACTTGAAGGGTTACGCCTCGCTCGAGCGGACTCGAACACTGTTCACGCGCTCACCGAATTGGGGTCACGGGTTCTTCGCCCAAGGCAACTCCGGCGTTCCCGGCAACGGCTTCTCGGGCGGTGTGGCGACGTGTACATCGGGTATGCCGGTGTGGACCAATCACGACCAGATCACTCAGGACTGCCTCGACGCCATCTACGTGACACTGAACCACCAGTCGGAGATGGACCAGAAGTTCTTCGAGGGGAACATCCAGGGTCACTTGGTCGACATGCCGGCGGGCGAGGCGCGTTTCTCGGCCGGTGTGCATTCGCGAACGAACTCCTATTACTACATCTTCGATCCGTTGCAGACGCAGGAGTCGTTCAACGACAACCCGATGGGCTTCCCGGCCAACAACACGCAGGGCGAAACCTCGGTCGACGAGATCTACGGCGAGTTGCTCGTGCCGCTGCTCCAGGGCATACCGGTGTTCGACCATCTGAACGTCGAGCTCGGCTATCGTTACTCCGACTACGAGTTGCAGGGCGGTGTCGACACGTACAAGGCCCTGATCGACTGGGGCATCACCGACACGCTGCGCTTCCGTGGCGGCCGCCAGCTCGCGACGCGGGCGCCGAACATCGCCGAGATGTTCCAGGCCGATACGCAAAGCTGGTACGTCTCGGGGACGGGTGATCCGTGCGGGCTCAACAGCAATGCCACCTACGGTGCCAACGCGGCTGTGAACCCGAACTACCAGCAAGCGATCGAGCTGTGCTCGGAGCGCATGGGCGCCGTTGCGGCGACGTTCTACGGTCCGGGCACGGTGCAGCCGAACGGCTTCTTCGCGACGCCGTTCGTCAACGCGACCGGCAACCCGAAGGTCGACCCGGAGGAAGCCGAGACCTGGACCGCGGGCTTCGTTTGGACTCCCAATACGGGCCGCGAGCGCTTGGACGGGCTCAACTTGAGCGTCGACTGGTACGACATCGAGATCACCGACATGATTTCGGTGGAGCAAGCGGAAGTGGTCTACCAGGCTTGTCTCAGCGCTTCGTCCAACCCCACGGCCGATCCCCTCAATGAGGCCTGTCTGCGCGTCAACCGCAATCCGGGGAACGGGTTTGCGGCGCCCACGACCGTGTCGTACATCAACGCCGCGTTCTCGCGCGTGGCCGGTGTCGACCTGGCGGTGAATTGGCGGACGGATCTCGCGGGCGGCACCTTCGGCGTCGACTTCATCGCGTCGTTTCTCGACGAGCTGAAGACGCAGGCCTCGGCCACGGCGCCCGTGATCGATTGGAAGGGCAGCCTAGGGCCGGATCCCGGCACGTCGCTGAACAACGGTGCCTATGACTACCGCACGTTCACGACCGTCAACTATGGGCGCAACGACTGGAACCTCGCTCTGCGATGGCGGTATCTGCCGACGGCCGTCGACGCGACCCAGGCCGTGACGCCCCTGTCGACGCAGCGTGGCGCGGAGGAGGACTACAACGTCTTCGACCTATCCGGAAGCTTCGACATCAACGACATGACGTCGATTCGGTTCGGCATGGACAACGTGTTCGACACGGCCCCGGTGTGGACGGGCCGTCGCACGGCGCAAGACCCCAACCCGAGCACGGGCTCGGGGACGACGGAGGCCGGGTTCTACGACATCTTGGGCCGGACTTTCTACGTCGGCGTGTCTGCTAGCTTCTAAGCGCTATTCGGCGCAGGGCTCACGCAACGGCGGGCTTCGGCTCGCCGTTGCTTTTTGAGGGTGCCCGGCAGGATGATCCCCGGCTGGCCGTACCGGGTCGTAGGTGCAACGGATGGTTTCGGCGGTGACCGAGGTCTCGGTCGAGGTGGCGAGGGCTGAGGAGCTCGACGGCGCAGGCCGGCACACGGAGGCCGTCGATCAACTCGTCGCGGGCGTGCGACGCGATGATGTCGAGGCGATCACGCGCCTCGGCAGGCGGCTCCTGGTCGGCGACCGGGCGCCACATTTGCCGAATGACGGAGTCCGCTTCCTCCAAGACGCGTCGGCTCGCGGCGGAGCCGAAGCCGCCGCCTTGGTGGCGGTGCTACTCGCCGTGGGCGTGAGGCGGCCGCAAGATCTCAAGTCGGCGCTTGCGAGTCTCGTGTTGGCGGCGGAACGTGGTTGGCTCCCTGCACAGTCCCAACTGCGCGTGCTGGCTGCCGAGCGCGACAGCGCACACGCGGGTACCACGTTGTGGCGAGAGCTGGCCGACAGCATCGAGCTTGGCTCATGGACGAGTACCGTGCCCGGCACCGATCTCAGCGAGAGTCCCAAGGTTCGGTTGTTTCCGAGCTTTGCCACCGGCGACGTTTGCCGCTGGCTCATTGGCCGAGCAGAGGGGCGTTTGTCGCGAGCGCTCGTTTACGAAGCCCTCAGCAAGGAGGTCACCGTCCACCCCACGCGCACGAACACGGCGGCCGTTTTCAACCTCCTGGAGACCGACCTTGTTTGCGTGTTGGTGCAACAACGCATGGCCGCGTGCCTCGGTGTGCTATTTCGGCAGTTCGAGGCGATCACTGTCCTGCATTACGCGGAGGGCGAGGAGATCACGGAGCATTTCGATTTCGTCGACCCGAACGTGCCCGACTACGACCAGGAGATTGCCCGCAAAGGGCAGCGCATTGCGACGTTCTTGGTGTACTTGAACGACGACTACGGCGGCGGCGAGACCGATTTCCCGCGTGTGGGTGTTACCCACAAAGGCCGCTTGGGCGAAGGCCTCGTGTTCATCAACGCCCTCGCCGACGGCAGCGCCGACCAACGAACGCTACACGCCGGACGGCCGCCACGAGCGGGCGAGAAATGGATCGTCTCGCAGTTCGTGCGCCACCGACCCGTGTTCTGAAATCGAGGCCGGGAAACCGGCCGTTTGGACAATGGACGTGCGGTGGTGGGCAGAGTAATTTAGGCGGAGGCATCAGGAGTGACTATGAACCCGATCATCTCGACGACGCGCAGCGTGCTGTGGAGCGCCGGCGTGGCCGCGATTTTCGTCGCGACTGCGCACGCCCAAATCAAGGACTCCATTCGCGGCGCCCCGAGCGAAGCCAACCACTTCATCGAGACCCCGAAGGGCTGGCAGCACCCGAAGACGCCGTGGGGTGAGCCCGATATCCAGGCGCAACTCAACATGATGCAGGCCGCCGGTGTGCCGCTCGAGCGGTGTGCCAGCAGTTACCGGTTCGGCGCTCCGGCGTGCGACATGAACAAGAAGTGGCTCACGGAAGAGGAGTACGCCCAACGAGTCGAGACCGTGCGCAATCGCGTCGACGCCAGTCGACAGTTCGCGGAGCAGGGCAACCTGGGCCGCGCGATGATGACGGGGTTGACCGACCCCAACCTCCCGCAGCGGCAGACCAACCTCATCGTCGATCCGCCGAACGGCTTGCTGCCTGCATTGACCCCCGAGGGCAAACGCCGCGCGCTTTTGGCGAAGAGCGACTGGGCGCTGCCCGGTGAGACGCTGACTTTCGACGGCCCCAACGACTTCGATAGCTGGGACCGCTGCATAACGCGCGGCATGCCGTCGTCGATGATGCCGTATCGCTACAACGGCGGGTTCGCGATCAGGCAGGGGCCGGGCTACGTGAGCTTCGACCTCGAGATGATCCACGAATCGCGCGTCATCCCGACGGACGGGCGCCCGGCGCCCCCGGCGGCGATCAAACAGTTCCTGGGCGTGTCGCGCGGCCACTGGGAAGGCAACACGCTCGTCGTCGTGACGACCAACTACAAGGAAGGCCCGCCGCTCATCAACTTGGCCGTCGTCGGTTCGCCGCCCGGCAATCGATTCCCGCACAGCGACCAGATGAAGACGACGGAGCGCATCGTGCGTCTCAACGACGACACGTGGCTGTATGAGATCACGACCGAGGACCCCGTCATCCTCACGCGGCCGTTCACCGTGCGTTACCCGATGCGCAACGATCCGACGTACCTCACGCCGGAATACGCGTGCCACGAGGACAACACGATCGTCCGCAATTACACGCAGACGAGCCGCCACGAACGGGCGTATCCGTCGCCTGAGGCCGTGCAGCTACCGGTTGAGTTCGCGGCGGGGATCGCGGATACGCTCGCCGGGCGGTGGGTCGGCCGGCCGCGCATCGCAACGATCGACGTCGACATCGAGCTCGAGTTCACCAAGAACACCAACGGCACGGTCCAGGGCAAATTGATCGGCACGAACCTCGGGAAGATCGACAAACCGTTGCGGAATCTCTCGACGTGTAGAGCGCCCGCCGTGACACCTCCTGTTCCCCCTTGCTTCGGCAACGTGAACGAGCGGCAGGTGAACTTCGAGCTGCCGAACGTCGATCCGTGGCGGTTCAGCGGCGAGGTCATGGCCGACGGCACCATCGTTGGCATCGTGGCCAGCGCGCAAGGCGGTTTGCCGGTGACCTTCAGGCGCGCCTCAGCGGGTGCACGCTGACGGCTCGCCGGCGGGACAACGATCGTCAAGGCGCCGAACCGCCATCCGCTTGCGACCCAGCGCTCGCCTCGGGCACTACGAGATTCTGTCTGCCATAGGCCGCGGCGGCGTGGGCGAGGTGTGGAAGGCGCGTGACGCGAAGCTGCGTCGTGCGTGCCCGTGCGCTGATCAACCCGGACCACTCGCAATGTGCTTCTCGCAGTTTCCGCCCATGTTCGCGCTTCAGTAGGCTGGTGCCGCGCCATGGACGTATTGTCCGAGGTGCTAGCCGCCATACGACTCACGGGCGCCGTGTTTCTCGACATGGAGTTGCATGCCCAGTGGTCGTACATCACCGCACCGGCTCGGGCGATCGCCGATGTGCTGATGCCGAACGCGGACCACGTCATTCCCTACCACCTGGTGACGGAAGGCGCTTGCTACGCGAGGCTGCTCGATGGCGATCCCGTCGAGCTTCATGCTGGTGATCTCATTCTCTTTCCGGCGGGCGATCGGCACATGCTCGCCACGGCGAGCACGGTGGCACTGCGCCTCAAGCCAATCGAAATAACCGGAGAAAGCCTCGGTAACCTTCTGAAAAAAAATGAGATTACGGCCTTCAAGAAGGGCCGGGCTGGGAAGACGACTCGCATCGTTTGCGGATATCTCGCCTGTGATAGGCGACTGGCCGAGCCCCTGCTGCTGAGCCTGCCGCGGTTGCTCAAAGTCAGCGTCCGCGATCGCGGCACTGCCGACTGGGTGCAAAGCTCGATCCGGCACTCGGTTGCGGAAAGCGCGGCCTCGCGTCCGGGCTCGGCCATTGTGCTCGCGCGTCTTTCCGAAGTGCTGTTCGCTGAGGCCATTCGCCGCTACATGGACGACATTCCACCGGCCAACTCGGGGTGGCTCGCTGCTCTGCGGGATCGCTACATCGGCCAGACGCTATCGCTGCTGCACGAGCAACCGGCGTATCCGTGGACCGTTGAAAAGCTTGCCAGGAAGGTCGGGCTCTCGCGCTCCGCGTTGGGCCAACGTTTCAACGCGCTGATCGGAGCGCCGCCCATGCAATACCTTACGCGCTGGCGGATTTCGCTTGCCGCGACGCAACTGCGGGAGAGCAACGTGTCGATCCTCAGAGTTGCCACGGACGTCGGCTACGAATCCGAAGGCGCGTTCAACCGAGCGTTCAAGCGGGAGCTGGGACTGCCGCCCGGTACCTGGCGCAGGCAAACGGCGCGCAGCGGCTAGGCACTACCACGCTGTGGTGCGCTAGCGTTTTTCCGGCGCGATGTTCCGAATCGGAGCGGAAAACGTTGCGTGAACCGCTCGATCAACGGGTCGGTGCTTGACGTTGGTACTCGCCGGGTTCTTGCCGAGGAAGTTGTCGCCTCTCCAGTTCCGCGAAGGTCTGATGGGCCTCGGAGCGAACCCGCCGCCGCAGTTGGGGCACACGTTGCCGAGCACATGTTCTACGCACGTTGCACAGAACGTGCATTCATAGCTGCAAATGCGTGCTTCGAGTACGTGCGGCGGCAACGACTTGTTGCAGTTTTCGCAGGTCGGGCGAAGTTCCAACATCGTGGCTCCCCAAAACGACTAGGTGGACGAAAGTGGCCGGCGCCTCGCAGACAGCCAGTCCGCGAGGCGCCGGTCGAAAGACGCTCGCCCGCAACGCCGCATCGCGAACGATCATTCCGCCATGTTAGCGCCAGAGCCGCCCATTTCTGCCGGAACGTCCTTGAACTTCGGCGTTCCATCCTTGATTCGCAACACCGTCTCCTGATAGTTCACGTGCACGCCTCCCTTGAACTCCAGCCCGGGAATGACAGCCGCGTACACGTCGGTGAGACCCCACACGGGATGCTCCGTGAACAGGTGACCGCCGCAGGACTTGCACCATTTGCGATTGCTGCGAGGCGTTTTGCTATACGTACCAATCTGATCGGCGCCTCGAGTGATTCGCACTGCCTCGGGTTTCCATAGCGTGAATGCGTTCACTGGCCCTGCGGACCATTGCCGACAGGATTCGCAATGGCAATAGCCCATTGCAGCGGGCTCACCCGTTACGGTGAGTTGGACTGCGCCGCAAAAACACGATCCGTTATAGCTACTGTCCTTCGTCATTGCATGTCTCCTTTTACTGGATGGTCGAGGCAAGCTGAAATTGTGAGGGCGGTAGCTCGTCCTTGCCGAGGGCGGGCAAGAGTTTACGGAGCTTCGCGCGCGCATGAAACATTCGGGTCTTGACCGTGTTCACGGGGCAGGCCGCGATCGCCGCGATGTCCTGGTACGAGCATCCTTGAAAATACGTCAACTCGACGACGGCACGGTGCTCGGGTGAGAGTTGTCGCAAGGCTTGATCGAGCAGGTCACGCAAGTCGGCATTGTCGCTGAAGTCTACGGCGACCTCGGAACGTTCGGCCCAGACGTCGAAATCGACGGCCGTGAAGCGACTGGACCAGCGCCGAGACCCTTCAAGAAGCTTCAGCGCTTTGCGATACGCGATCCCCATGATCCAGGTCGAAACGCTCGAGCGGCCACCGAACGAGTCGCCGCTTCCCCAGACGACCAACATGACGTCGTTGACCCCTTCCTGGGCGAGATCGAACTGTCGGGTGACTCGATGGATGAAACGCAGCACCGGTTGATAGTAGGTTGAGTGGAGCTCCCGGAAGGCATCGCGATCGCCTTGAATGATCCGCGCCAGTAACCGCAGATCCGCTTCGTTGTCCGAGTATCTTGGCCGCGTCGGGAGCATCTGTCGCTGTTGGTCGTCCGTCTTTTCCATCTCATGGCTCTCTACTGCTTGCAGTCGCTTGCATGGCTCGCGCATTCTGCAAGTACGCCGGACTTCAGACTTGACGCAGACACCGGCGTTCTTTGCAGATACGCCAGCTATTCGCCGCCGATCGCGTTGGCCGCGATCAGCGCAGCTCAGATGGCCGTATTGGCGACCGTGACGGCCACAGCTGCGGAAATCGTCACGTTGCCTGCTGCGTCGGTTGCTCGCGCGGTGAGATTCAGAGGGCCGTCGAGTCCTGCCGCCGTGTTCCAGGCGACGTCGACAGGTGCGTCAGCCACGTTCGTAACGATGCCGATAGAGGTTGTCCCGGCGAAAAACTGTACTTGCGAGACCCCGACGTTGTCTCTGGCGTTGGCAGAGATGTGCACGATGCCCTGTACCGTTGCGTTCCTAGCCGGTGCAGTGATGCTCACGCTCGGCGCGACAATGTCTGGGGCGGTGGCGCCCAAATCGATTCGTCCGAACAGGCCGCCGGCCTCTTGATTGATGCCGGCGACGAAGTACAGCGTCGACGTGGGTTGATTGCGCGCGCCGTTACCAAACGCGATGCCCCACAGTCCCGGTGTGGCGATCGGCGAGCCCGTGGCGTCGTTGACGGTGCCGAAGAACTGCCCGCTGATGGGATCGTAGGCGGTGATGCCGCCGCTGCCGAAATTGCCCACCAGCAATTTGTCGCTGAGCGTGCCGAAGTTGCTGGGCGCGAGCGCAAGACCCCAGGGTGCATTCAGCTCGCCGCCTACCGCGACCAAGTGGCTCACCAAGGTGCCATCGACAGCGAACACATTGACGAGTCCCTGACCCGCGCCGGTCACCTCGTCCCGCGCAACGACGTCTTGCTTCGCATAGGTCACGACAATGCGTGTTTGACCTTGTATCTGCAGCGCCCGAATGCCAAACGGCGCATATCCGGCCGGCAGCGTGGCATCCGTAAACCCACCCGGAACATCGACTTTGGCGAACGTTCGGTCGAGTACCGCGACTTTGTTGTTGTGAAAGTCCGTGGCGTATAGGAGATTCGCCGCGCCGTCATTGGCTATGGCGAGCCCTTTGAATACCGCGCCGGCCGCGTCGTCATACATCGCGATGGCGTGAGTGCCGTCCACGGTCGGCGACCATCCTGAAACGGTTCCGTTTTCACCGACGAATAGGAAGACCGCACCGGCGGATCTCGTGTCCTTGGTTACGACGAAGTCGGCGGGAGTCGCGTTGAAGACGATGCCCGTCGGGTCAGCGTTACCTCGCACCCCGGCAGGCAGGTCCACAACGAGCGCCTGCGCGATGCCGGTGCCGTCATAGAGCGTGCTTTTTTGGAAGCCATTGTTGGCCGTCCATATCGGACTCGTGGGCGAAAACGCGATTCCCCATGGGTTGATCAATAACGGATCTTGCGCAACGTTGGGAATCGAACCGTCGGACACCACCAAGCTGCTCTTGGTGAAAGCGCTCGCCGCCGTGACCTCGAGCGTTGCCGAGGCGGCCGTCGAGGTGTGTGCGCTGTCTGCGCAAGTCAGTGTGTAGGTGTTGTTGCCAAGCGTGGTCGAAGACACGCGGAGCGTGCCGTTCGGCGCCTGCGCGCCTGTCCACGCGCCGTTTGCCGTGCACGTCGCGGCGTTGGACGACCACGTCAACGTGGCGTTTCGGCCTTGTGTAACGATCGTTGGGGCGACGGTAAGGGAGACGGTCGCCGCAGGCGGTGGCGGATTTCCATCTCCGCCATAGCCGCCTCCGCTATCGCTACCTCCGCAAGCGCAGAGCAGTGCGACAGAGCCAAAAAACGTTGCGCCGAACAATGCACGAGTAAAGATCACCGCCGCTCTCCGATACAGTGGGTTGCGGCCGTTGAGTTCGTTTAGGGTGTGGGAAGGTTCATTACTGGTTCGCGAGTCGAGCGATTATTGTCCTGGCGGTGGCTGGCCAGGCGGCATCGCCACCGGCGGGCCGGCGCGCGTGACGGAACGGACACCGGGCGCGATCTGTTGCTGCACGACGCGTTCGAGCGACGCAACCTTTTCTGCCGAGATCGCGCGGCCGAGGTCGGTGAGATGCGCGCGCAGCAACGCTTCCTTCTGCGAGTCGATTCGCGCGATGACCCCTTCGTCCGCGAGCACCTCCTGAAGCGTCTTGCCATCCGGTAGCGTAGTCCCGTCTATCACTAGCGGCGGCGACGGATCGCGGCCCGTGGGGTCCGGGCCACGTCCGCCGTCGGGGCGCAACGGCCCGAACCGCTCCGCGATTTGTCGGCGCGCGTCCGCGTCGATGCGCTCGATCTGCCGCACGTACTCCTGTCCGGCCGCCCGGACCTGCGCCGCTTCCGCCGGCGTGAGGCCCGCGCTTTGTCCGAGCACGGACTCGGCGTAGGCCGGCTCGCCGCGCCGTTCGAATTCCGCGAAGCTCCGATACATCGTCTGCCACACGGACCAGAGCGGCGCCGGCACGGATTGGGGCGACGGGCCGACGGGGAGTGGCGGCATCGGTCGCACGACCAACGGCGGCGGCAGCGGTGTCCTTTCCTCCACGATTCGAAACAGGCTCGCGTCGGCGCGACCGGAGCGCCACGGGCACTCCTCGAGATCGTAGCGCGCATCGCCGACCGCGACGCGGCAGCCGGACTCGCCGAGGTTGACCACGACGACGAAACGTTGTCCAGGCGTGAGCTCGACGCTGCGTGCGAAGGTTCTCGGGTCGGGCATCGACGCCCGGTGGTACCGGAGATGTCCCGGCTGAGGTGCCGTGGCCCCAGCTCCTTGCGCGGGCTCGATCCAGGCGTTGCCGATGACCTCGATCGTGCGCCCGTATGCGGCTTGGGCCAGCGGATTCCGCTCGACGGGGATGGCGGACATCGGCGGCGCGTCGGCGCGGGTGCGTGCGAGGTCGCTGTCGGGGCGCTGTTTCGCGGCTTCCTCCTCGACCCGCGTGTCCATGCCGAGCTCGCGCATGAGCGCGAGCTTCCGCTGCATCGGCGGCGAGCGGTAGCTCCAATCCCCGGCAAAGCGGTCCAGCACGTCGAGCGCGTCGCGCGTTCGGCCTTGCCGCTCGAGCATGGTCGCGTAGCTCATGTACGCCGTGTAAGCGTTTTCCGGGTCGTCTCTCGACTGAAGCGCTGCGAGATACTGATTTTCCGCGCCGAGCAGATCGCCGAACCGCTCGAGCATCTGCGCGTAGAACCAGTGCGCGAAATAGATCTCGCGCTCGTCGGTGCACTCGCGAAAGCAGCGCCGGAACGCGGCGTCGGCCGGCAGCCGGTCGCCCGTGACCGCGCATGAGTATTGTGCGAGATCGGCGAGGGCCGTCCACGTGCCCGGCTTCCCCGCGGCGATGCTGCGGTCGGCCGCGGCGATTTTGCCCGCGAGCAGCGCGTCGGCCTGTCTAGCCTTCTTCGGCACGCACGCCGGCGCTGCTGGGGCCGAGAATGGTTGCGCGACGGCGTCGTGCCCGAGGCTTGCAGCCAACGTCAGCGCGGCGCACGAGAGCAGGAATCGATTGCTCATGTGTCTCCACCCGCCCGGGAGAGTCGCCGTTTGCCGAACGAAAGTGTGGCTTCAGTCCGGTACGTACGCGATCAGCATACTGCGGTAGGCGCCGTCGAGGAACGCGGACGGATCGCCGAACTCGCCTTGGTAGTCGGCGAGCGGGTTCCGCTTCACGACGTCTTCGGCGCCCAAGCCCATGTTCATGTAGCCGATCATGGTCTCGAACAGCTCTCGATAGATGTTGCGGTGACGGACGATGTCGCCGCCCATAAGCAGACGGCCATCATCCGGCACGACGCGCGTATCGGGATCGACGATGTCCGCGAGTCGTTCGAGGGCGCGCACGCGTCCGCCGAACCAGGCCCCGTTGCGGTAGTCGAGGAGCGGCCACCGTTCCCCGGAAACGACGCCGCCGGCGGCGAGTAGGTTCGCCTCAGGGAAATGCACGTAGAGATCGCCGTCCGTGTGCGCGGCAGGCAGGTAACCGTAATCGACCCGCTTGCCGCCGAACTCGAGCGAACCGTCGCCGCGCGTGACTTCGGTCGGTCTGCCGGCTTCAGGTAACGGTGGACGGCGGCCCTCGAAGGTCGTGGAGTAGACCGCGTTGCTGAGATACATGCGCGTCTTCTCGTGCGCGAAGATCGTGCCGCCGGAGCGACCGACGATTTCGTTGGCTCCGGTCTGCTCCGGATGCCAGTGCGTGTTGATCAGCGTGTGTACGCGACTGCTGCCGGTCGCAGCGTAGACGGCGCGCAGCAGCGCGTCGGCGTTGACGGCCAGCCCGCCATCGATCAGCAACGCGCCATTGTCACCGGGCATCGCGAGCACGTTGCAGCCTGCGCCCTCGAGCAGCCAGAGGCCGCCGAGGTCGGTTGTCGTGATGTTCGCAGCCGACTGCGAATGGGCCGTGCGCGCCGGGAACAGCGCGCTACCAAGTGTGGCGGCGCCTGCGCCTAAGAAGAGTCGCCGAGAGAGCACGGTGTTATCGGCCGGCCGAGTGCTCGGTCGAGCGCCAGGCAGTGTGTTGGTAGGTCGGCGCATGGACTACCGGCTCACCGAGCGGCCAGATATCCGGCCACATGCCCTGCGGCGGGCCGAGCACCGGCCACTCGGGGGCTCGCGCCATCAATTCAGTCGCCCCGAGCTCGCGCAGCAGCGCCGCTTCTTCTTCGAACAGCGGCGTCTGCAGCGCCATGAACGGCATGAAGCCGCGCGACTGCGTGTAGTCGAGCGCCGTGAGCCCGTCCTGATCCTTGAGATTCATGTCGATGCCGTAGGACGCGAGCTCTTTGATGACGTCCTTGTAGCGCTTGCGGACCGCGTAGTGGAGCGCAGACCCGCCGCGAACTTCCTCGATGTGATTGACGAGCGCGACCACGTTCACGTCCGTGCCCGCTTCGTGCAGAACCCGGATCAGCTCCAGTGCGTCCTTCTCGGACGCGCGGCCCGCAAGCACCGCATGGATCGGCGTCTGGCGGTCGGCCATGTAGACGGTCGCATCCGTGCCGTGCTCGAGCAACAGTTGCACGACGTCCATGTCGGCGTTGTTCGCCGCCCGGATCAGCGGCGTCGAGCCGCGTGTGTTCGTGGAGCCGCGCACGTTCGCCGGGCGGAAGAACAGCTGCATGTTCGGGTTCGCGCCGCGCTCGAGCAGCAAGCGAATGATGTCGAGCCCCTTGGCTTCATTCGGTGGGTCGATCGACGCGCGCCCGCCGTCGAACCGCGAGCGGTTTCCCACGGCCGTGAACAACGGCGCCGCGCCGAAGATATCCCACTGGTCGACATCGGCGCGGGCCTCGATGAGTCGTTTCGCCAGGTCCCAGTTCGCGTTGATGATCGCCAGATGCAGCGGCGAGACGCCGTCGGGGTCCGGCAGGTCGAGGTCGGCGCGATTTTTGACCAGGACGTCCACGCAGGCGATGCAGTTCTCGCGGGCGGCATAGAGCAGGGGTGTGAAGCCGCCGCTGTCGAGGCTCTTCGGCCGCCCCTCGGCCGTGATATGCCGCTGATAGTCGCGATGGATCGAGCGTGCATCCACCGCGGCGCCCCGTGAGATCAGGAGCTGCATCATCTCGGGATGCCGTCGAGCGGACGCCCACATGAGAGCGGTCTGTCCGCCCCAGTTTTCGCGCGCGTCGACCGTTGCGCCGTGCTCGAGCAATGCCGTCGCGGCGGCGACGTTGCCGGTTCTCGCGACGGCCATCAGCGCCGTCATGCCCTCGGGATTCGGCGAGTCGGCGTTCGCACCGGCCTCAAGAAGCAGATTCAGGATCGCGGTGTTCGCCACCTCGGCGGCCAACTCCATCGGTGTGGCGCCGTAGTCGTTGGCGAGGGTCACATCGGCCCCGGCGTCGAGCAGCCGACGAACTTCGACGACATCTCCTTCATACACGGCCCACTGTAGCGGCGTGCTGCCGTCGGCGTTGCGACGGTTGACGTCGGCGTCTGGCGGGGCGCCGATGCCGGCGCCCGCCATCAGGATCGCCGGCAAGGCGATCGAGGCTGCTGTGCGTAACGTCCTGCCGATCATGCTCAGACTTCGGCGAACGCCCCGGTGCTGTCGCCGAAGTGTTCGAGCTCGTTGGCAGGCACGCCGGCGCGATCCAGCATTGTGACGAGGATGTTCGCGTGCGGCGTGTCTTGCTTGTAGCGCAGGTGCTGGCCGCCTTTCACCCCGCCGCCACGGCCGATCAGCGCCTGCGGCAAGGGATCGTTGTTGTGGGCATCGCTGTTGGCCATGTTGCTGCCGAACAGGATGATCGAGTGGTCGAGCACCGAGCCGTCGCCGTCCGGCGTGTTCGCCAGCCGCTCTGCGAACCTCGCGAACACGGCGGTGTGGTAGTTCTGGATGCGCCGTAAGTTGGCGATGCGATCCGGGAACCCGCCCCAGTGCGACGTGGGATGGAAGGCCTCGTGGACGCCGAGGTTCGGGTAGGTCCGCATGCTGGCTTCCTCGACCATCTTCATCGTGACCACGTTCGTCCGGTTCGTCTCCCAGGCCAACGCAAACATCTCGAACTGCACGTCGAGGAGCTCGCCGAAGTCGTCGGGAGCGCCGATCGGCGCGTCCGGAAGATCAGTCAACGACTCGCTGGTTTGCTGGAGCTTCTGCACGCGGAGCTCCACCTCGCGAACCGAGTCGAGGTAGTTGCTGACCTTGGCCCGGTCGGCCGAGTCGAGTTTGCGGTTCAGGCTCGCGGTGGCGTCCGTTACGTAGTCGAGCAGGCTCGTCGTGGTGCCGAGGATGGCCTGGCGCTCCGCGTTCGTCTGACCCTGGCCGAACATGGAGATGAACACCTTGCGCGGATTGCCTTCCTGGGGCAGCGGTTGGTCCGGTGTGCGGAACGAGATCATGCCGCCCGGCTCGCCGCAGAGCTCCATCGACGGCAGCGTCGTGTCTTTCTGCAGGTAGCGCGCGGCGATTTGATCGGCCGTGACGCCGACGCCCGTGGCCGCATTGCGCTGCCGCGGATGGACGCAGTTCAGCCATGTTTCCTCGACGATGCCGTGCGGGATGCCGCCTTCCCCGGACTTGTTGCGCAGACCGCTGACCACGGTGACGTAGTCGCGCAGCGGCGCGAGCGGTTCCAAGATGAACGGAAACTCGAAGCCACGGCCCGTTTGTGCGGGCTCCCATTCGTTCTGCAGAGCGCCGTGCGGGAAATAGATGAAGCCGAGTCGTGCGGCCGGCGCCGCGGCGGTTTGCGCCAGGGCCGTGCCGGCCGGGATCATGGCGTCGAGCAACGGCAGTGCGATCGACGCGCCCGCTCCCTTCAGAACCGTGCGCCGCGACAGATGTTTTTTGCTCAGAAACATAGCTGCTATCCCTAGGTATCTTCGGCCGCTCTGGCCGAAAGCTTACTCCAATGAAGCCTGCGTAAGACCGTCTGCAGCCTGCGTAAGGCCATCGGCCTCCCGTCTGCGGAACGCATCGCTCGATACGATACCGAGGACGATGGACTCGAACCGATAGTCGTCCTTGGCGGCGCGATGCACGATCGCGCGCACCGACGGCATATCGCGATAGTCCGTTGTCCTGCCCAAGGCAAAGGTCCACAGATTCTCAGTGAATGCTGTGACGAACTGGTCGGGCTTGGCCGTGAGCGCGTGGCGCAGGTCGGCGGCTCCGGCTACGGGCGTGCCATCCGGCAGCACCCCGCTCGCGTCGATGGCGGTGCGGGTGTCGGGATCGAGGGAGCGGAACTGACCGACGGCGCTGAAATTCTCGAGCGCGAAGCCGAGCGGGTCCATCACGCCGTGACAAGCGAAGCACGTGGGATTCGCGCGGTGCTGCTCGAGCCGCGCGCGTAATGTTCGCGGTGGCTCGCCGCGCTTGTTGTCCGTGAGGTCCGGGACGTCGGGCGGTGGTTTGGGCGGCGGGGCACCGAGGAGGTGCTCCAATATCCAAGCGCCGCGCAGTACGGGCGACGTGCGATTGGGATACGACGTCAACATCTGGATGGCGCCCTTGCCGAGTAGTCCGTAGCGCGACTCGTCATCGAGCTTCACCTCACGGAAGCGCGCGCCTTTGACGCTCTCGATGCCGTAATGCATCGCGAGGCGTTCGTTGAGGAACGTGTGGTCCGCGGTGAGGAGCTCCAGGACGCTCCGATCGCCGCGCAGCACGCTGTCGATGAAGAGCGTGAGCTCTTCCTTCAACAGTGCACGCGGATCGAGCAAGCCGCTCGCCTGCGGGAACTGGCCTCGGTCGGGGACAATTGCGTCGAGCTTCTTCATGCCGAGCCACTGGAACGCGAAATCCTGGACGAGCGCTTTGGCGCGATCGTCGGCCAGCATGCGCTTCACCTGCGCGGCCAGGACACTGGGCTTGCTCAAGCGTTGTGCCTTGGCAATCTCGAGCAGCTCCTCATCCGGCAGGCTGCTCCATAAGAAGAAGGAGAGACGCGATGCGAGCTCGAGGTCGCTCAGCGTGACCGCAACCGTGCCCTCGCCGGACTCCGCTCGATACAGGAAGTGCGGGCTCGCGAGCACCGCGCTCAGCGCATCGCGCACGCCCGTTTCGAACCCGCCCTGGCCGGCGCCGGCGTCGTAGAACGCCATCAGGGGCTCGAGATCGGCGTCGTCCACGGGACGGCGGAACGCGCGCTCCGCGAGGCTCCTGACGATATCGGCGGCGCACGCGCGCTCTCCCGAGCTTTCGGCCGGCCGGCAGATGAAGATTTTGTCGCGCGTCGGCGAATTGCTAATGCCAGTGACCGACAACGGTCCGCGGATCTGCAGCGCGTGCGCCGCCTGAATTCGTTCCTGGCCGCCTTCGAGCGCGATGGTTCGCGTGCGCTCGTCGCTTTCCGCGAAGCTGCGGTGCACGAACGTCACGGCGAGCTGATGCTGGCCGGCCGTGGTGTTGAAGCGGATCTTGCGCAGCCGGCCGTTGATCTCTTCCACGGCCGGATCGAGCGTCTGGTCGATCGCCTTGTGATCGGCTTCGCCGCCGATCCGCGTGCGATAGAACTCCTCGCCGTCGAGCAATACGACGACGGTGTTCTCGAACTCCATCCGCGGCACCTCGCGCGCGAGCGCCATGTCGCCTATGTTGAGCTCGTACTCACCATCCGCAGGGAAGTTGTGCTGCACGACGAAGCCGCCGCGCGTGCCGAACGGCATGCCGGGAAGGTGATGCTGCTGCAGACCCGTGCCGGGAGCGCCGTCCGGGGGCAGCGAGATCACCATGTTGGCGGGGTCGCCGTAGGTCGAGGCGATCGGCAGCGCCGTGAGGTCACCGACGGCGTCGAGCGCTGTCTGGCGCGCGGCATCGATGTATTGAGCGACGAACGCGGGCGAGACCTGGAGCGCGTCGGCGTCGTTGTCGAAGTGCCCCGCGACGTTGTCCTCGGGTAGCAACGCCGCGGTATCGACGTTGAGCGCCAGCAGGTCGCGGATCGCGTGCGCGTACTCGCGGCGATTCAGGCGGCGCAACGACACACGACCGGGCGCGGGCTTGTTGGCGGCCGCATCGATCTCGTTCTCGAGCCACGCTGCCAGCCGTTCCACGGTCTCGCCGTCGGGGCGCGGGCCTCCGGCGGGCGGCATGAGACCGCTGCGCAGCTTGCGGATCGCGAGCTCCCACGTTTCCGCGTCAGCGGCAATTCGGTCCGGTGACAGCGCGTCGAACGCCCGGTTGCCGGCCAGGTCGTCGCGGTTGTGGCACTCGAAGCAATACTTTTCGACCACAGGCCATTGCGGCTCGTTGGAGCCGACGTGCGTCCAGACGATCGCGGCAACGCCCCCCACGGCGACAATGCCGAGGGCCGCTATCGGTATGCTGCGTTTGACTGAGATTGTCGCACTCCTAATCGAGGCGCCGCGTCGCCGGCAACGGTGGTCGTGCCACTGGCTAGCCCCCGATTATCTGGTGCCCCAGTAGTTTTTGTCTAGGTATTCCAACGTCTTGCGCTTCGAGGGCCAGCACGCGTTATGGGCCGGCTCCGTCCGCACGAGCAAACGTGGTTCGCTGCGTGGTTTCGAGCCGCTCCGTATGGCTCGCAAGGCGCCGCGGCAAGCGCGTAGAGCGTAGCGTCGTGTTGCATTTCCTCGGGTCGGGCTATCAAATGCTCGGCATCGACCGATCGGGGGGTCGCGTTATCGAACGCGCACAGCGACCGACGGATTGTGTGACAGAAGTGGGGAACCATGCGTAACAAGAACTCGTACCTGTTCATAGGTGTGGCCGCGGTTGCGGCTGCGTTGGCATCGGCGGCCTTCGCCGGCGGCGAAGCGGGGAAGCTCGAGCTTCGTGATTTCGGCTCGAAGTTCGTCGGCTACACGACGCAGGACGCGGCCAACGGCTCAGTCGACGTGCTGAACCCGATGTTCGTGCAGTACCTGCTGCCCGCGCGCCAGCGGCACAAGTACCCCATCGTGTTCATTCACGGTGGTGGCGGCCAGGGCACCGATTGGCTCGAGACGCCGGACGGCCGCGACGGCTGGGTCGACTACTTCGTTGCCGACGGCTGGGACGTTTACGTCGTCGACCGCCCGGGCCACGGCCGCTCGCAGAGCAATCCGAGCTGCGGCAACGGGCAGGTGCGCGTCGGCAACTCCGCGCCGATCGCGCGGCTCTCGACATCCTCGCCGAGCGCATGGCCGGGGGGAGAGCCCACGCCGAAGAATCCCGCCGTTATCGGCTGGACGGCTAGCTCTACGACGGCGCCGTACTGCGGCGACGCGCTCGCGGCACAGACGATCTCCGCGCTGCTCGACCAGATCGGCCCCGCTGTGCTGCTCGCGCACTCGGCGGGCGGCGGCAGCACGTTCCGCGTGCCCGACTTGAATCCGAGCAAAGTCGTCGGCGTGATCGGCTTCGAGCCCGCGGGCGCCAACCCGGCGGCGCCGGGCTTCAACAACGGCCCGCCGCTGCTGACGAACTTCAAGGCCGAGCCCGCGTTGCCCGCGAGCTTTGCCGCGGTCGCGAA
>Ga0208454_1000263_pt1 | contig 35189 bp, 42 predicted proteins | sample EasRivMeERMZT100_FD_187530 | JGI IMG/M metagenome (GOLD analysis project Ga0208454, IMG submission 187530) | Soil microbial communities from meander-bound floodplain in the East River, Colorado, USA - East River MetaG ERMZT100 (SPAdes) (version 2) | ecosystem: Environmental > Terrestrial > Soil...
CCTCCGAGATCCCGGAGCTGGCCGACGACCTGGAGTGCTTTTGGTGCGGAGGACAGCACAGCGAAGGGGAGGTGTGTGAGTACGCACCCTATTACATCAGCGATCAACCCAACACTGATGAGGATGAGAATTGTATCGACATTGGGGATGGGAGCGCAAAGCTATGACAGTAAAGAAAACCAAGCTCGCCACACCCAAGATCCTTTAAACCCACCGGGCGGAAGTTCAAAGGGGAAGGTGTGTAGCTATGCGCCTTACTACATCGAAGGAACAAACAACGAGGGGGACAAATGACACACGGATTATTCGGTTGGAGCTACCCGCCGGGATGTAACGGGCTGCCAAGCGATGAGGATCAGCCTGTTGACATTACGAAGGAGCTAGAAGCCTTCGCCAAGCCGGGGCATGGGCTGTGTGGGAAGGACGCGGATTTGGACTATGGAGGACAGATAGCCATCGTTGCGGCGTTTCTTAATGAGGAAACGATTGAAGCAAGGTTGAGGGTTTATGCAACGATCTGCCCGCCGGAAGGGGATGAGCAAGCAGATATCGCTGGGGAGATTGTCGGCACTTGGGCCGATCACCCAAGCGGGGTAAGCGGCGAATGGACCGGGGACGATTGGTGCTGGTCCCTATCGAACGTGGAAGGGGGACAATACCTAGTAAGCATTCCAATTCCCTTCGTTTCGGATGGGGATTACGAAGCCGATAAGAAACGTGCCGCTCAAGCGATCCATGATGCAATCTGGGAGGATGAGGGCATCAAGGCTTTCCGGGCGAGCATGACAGGACTGGCGAAGGTATTGGATGGAATCGAAGGGAGCAACGATGCCGAAAGCTAAAGCTCCAACCTCGCCCAAGATCCTCTATCCGGAGTGTAAGAAGCCGACCGGCAGGAAGTTCAAAGGGCTGATGGCGAGATCATTGCTCGTGACATTGCACCCGGCGGGATGGATCGAATTGCAGGAAGGGAGGGGGAGGAGCTACAGCCTCCCTCTGATGACCGTATATCGCCTGGCTATCGAGGCCGAGCGACAATCGAGGAAACGAAAGGGGACACAATGACAATCCGGAGAGATGAAGTCTGGTTTCAAACCGATGGGAAGGGGCTACGCGAGCTAAACGTACCAGAGGAAGCGCCCGCCGCGATCCCAGCTTGGGCGAAGGCAATCAAGTATGAGTATGACCTGGGGATGAGCACATCCTGCGAGGTGTGCGGGGAGGATTTGAAGGAGAACGCGACCGTGTACAAGGACACTGAGTGCGAGGGGAGGGGGCAATACTATTGCTCCCCCGCGTGTGCGAGAAAGGCGGATACAGCATGAGACTTGCGCCTTATGAAGACAAAGGATTGGGTGTTCTCTATCGGTACGATGAAATGCCCTGCACTGATGGGCTTCATGTGAACTTGCATGAGTATGGGATCGAGAAGAGAACAGCGAAGGGAGTATGGATTGATTACTACGGGGACCAGCGATTTGTGTTGCTGAGCGCGAGAAAGCGATTCGCTGCACCAACCGTCAAGGAAGCCCAAGAGAGCTTCCGCGCACGCAAGAAACGACAGGTACAAATCCTCAAGGGGCAGCTCAAGCGTGCGGAGAGCGCCCTATGGATCATCGACAACGGAAAGGGAGGGGACATTGAACTCATTGATTAAAACGCCGCAACAGGAAGCGATCATCGCCCACATGAAGGACAACGGATCGTCGCTGGGGGTCGATGCGAAGGCCGGGAGTGGGAAGACCTCCACGGGGATTATGATTTGTAATGAACTCGAAGGGAGTGCGTTCTTCGGGGCATTCAACAAAGCGATCGCGGAGGAATTGAAAACCCGCTTACGGGGGATCGAGAATTCCATGATCGAAGCCGGAACGTGGCACAGCTTAGGGCTTCGAGGCTGGAGAAGGGTCTATCCGAAGGTTGCCGTGGATGGGGATAAACTGTGGAAAATCGTCGATAAGCTGGGGATGCAGACCAGTGGTGGCCCGATTAAAGAACTCGTGTCCCTCGCGAAGCAAGGATGCTTCAAGGGCGATGAGGACGCGGAAGCGTGGCAGGATATCATCGACTACCATGGGATCGAGATCCAAAACAGAACGGCTCAGGTCATCGAGGGAGCGAAGAAAGTCTTCGAGGCTAGTAAGGACCAATGCACAAGTGTGGTGGATTTCGACGATATGCTGTGGGCGCCCCTGCATTTCGATATCGAGTTGCCACAGTACGAGACGATCCTAATCGATGAGGCCCAGGATACGAATAAAGCTCGCCGGGAACTCGCGACCCGCTGTATGTCTGAGGATGGGAAGCTGTGCTACCTCGGAGATGAGAACCAGAGTATCTACGGATTCTCAGGGGCCGATGCACAGGCAATGAATCTCATACAGGGGAAGGTCGATGCGACCCTGCTCCCGCTTACGGTGAGTTGGAGGTGTGCGAAGGAGATCATCAAGAGGGCTCAGAGGTGGGTCCCTTCGATTGAACATGCTCCCTCCGCTAAGCAAGGGGAGATTCTGTACACAACCGAAGGGGAGGTGTTGAAGCAACTGATCGATGGGTATGGGGAGAAGGCCGCGCATATTCCCAAAGCTGGCGATGCGGTTCTCTGCCGGAACACGAAGCCCCTCGTTCAGATGGCCTATCACTGCATTCGAAACAGGGTGGGTGTGACAATCGAAGGCCGCGATATCGGGAAGAAACTCACAAAGCTCGTTGAGAAGTTCAAGGAACCTCAGCTATCGAAGCTAAGAGATCGGGTGGATGCGTATTCCAGAGAGGAGCAGGAGCGCTTGATCCAGAAGAATAAGCCGGGGATCGCCGCACTCATCGCGGACATGTGCGATACGGTTGACTTCCTCGCGGAGAGCTTGATGCTGGAGGAGAAGAAGGACACGCGGGATCTCACGGATCTACTCAATCGCATGTTCAGCGATAGTGGGGGTGGATCGGCATCCACGATCCTGCTAAGTACGATCCATAAGTCCAAGGGCCGGGAGTGGGAGAAGGTGTTCATCTTGGGAGAGAATCGATACCAGCCGTCGAAGTACGCGAAGCAACCGTGGATGAAGCAGCAGGAGATGAATCTGTGCTATGTGGCAACGACACGAGCAAAAGACACTCTGGTCCACATCGAGGTTATGGGGTAGGTGATGAGGTAAGGGGGGTAGGTAATGACTTCGGGCGTTCCAGCGAGCATCCTTACCCCTCCCGCTGTTCTAGGACATCCTGAGAGCAAATTTGACCACCAACACACATTCGTGGACGGGGACCACCGTACCACCCGTACTAGTGTATATATATGTTATACATAAATACCGTACCACCTACCGTACCGATCCCGTACCAAGGTGTGTTTTGGTTCGGTTGCGGTCCGGTACGGAGTACGCCACTTCGGTACGGTATTAATGTGTTGAGTCTAAAGGGTTGGTACGGTAAGTACGGGTCCCCCCGCACTAGGGCTTTTTCTTAGATGGCTTTGTTGATTCTACGAGGGTTAGCTTTTTGTCAAATCCGAGCTTGTTCCGTTTGAGGTAGATTGGGGACTCACCTTTCTTGGTCATCATTCCGAGCCGGATGCAATGCCGAACCCAGTCAGAGAAGGATTCCTTGGACTTGATGAACTCACAACACGCGACGAACCCTTCATTGAACTTGAATTGCTGGGGAAGGGCTTTCCATGCGTCCTGGCGCTTCTTGGTCCCGCAGGACATGTCGAAGACTTCTTCCCAATCGTCTACGACTTCGAACCAGCCATCATCACGCTTCCGGAGGGCCATGACCGATTGCCCCCCGAGGAATCGCTGGGCACCCCCAAGGAAATGTGTGAGATCGTCGGAGTTGCGCTGGATGCCCCAGAGGGAGCCGAAGGAATTGACAAAGTGCGACGATCCCATGATCTCCTCGAAGAAGCCTTCAGCGTTGGTAGTAAGGGAAGGAGTGGTTTCATTAGCCTTCCGAGGATGGGCGGCAACGATCACGGCACAGTTGTATTCCTGTGAGAGATCGAAGCAGAGGGTAGAGAGCGCGTGGACACGGGTGGCGTTATTCACATCTCCCCCGACGAGCTGTGCCGCGTTATCGAGAATAATGCAATCCGGCTTGCAGTCGGAGCAGATCGCGCACATGGAATCGACGAACTTAGCGGAGGAAGCGCGAACGGTGATCTCGTTTTGAGAAAAATACTCCCTTGTGAAAAGGAAGAGATTCTCCCGGACACAGTGATGACCGTTGAGGACCCCCTTGGTTTTATCTTGGATCTCCCGCGTGTCATCTTCGAGGAGACAGGCGACGACGCGACGAGGAGAGGGGATATCCCAGCCAAGCAGCGGGATACCCGACGCTAGCGATACGCTGAGATTGAGGGTGAAGGTGGTCTTTCCATGACGACGCCTGCCGCCGAGGGCCACAAGGTCACGCCGGTAAAGTAATCGGTCAATCAGGCATTCTTTCTCCGGGGTTTCATGCTTCAGGAAATTGTTGATCTTTGCCCAATCGGAAGGGAGAGGGGGTTTGGTCATGATGGATCGGTCTCCGACACGCTATCGTGTCTGTCAGAATAGAAGAGCCGAGGCTCTGACCACCCCGGCTCTCTTTGGGAGGGAACGAAAGGAAAGCGGTATGCCTACCGCACAGGGGGAGAATATCACACACAACGGCGGGCGCAAGAAAATAATCGTTGACATTGAAGAATCGACTATAGTAGGGTCATAACACACAGGGAGACCAACCCATGAAACTCCACATTACCATCCAGAAGGGAAGCGAGACAGCGGCAGGAGTTATTGCAGCGTTGGAAGCGAAGGGATGGGAAATTGAGACCCGAGAGATAGGACTGGCAGAGTTCTCCGATGTTCCCAGGGGGGTCTACTACGCCTCATCCGGAACGAAGGAGGATCGATCGATTGAAGAGCAGGATACCCTGCGGCTCCTCGATGACATGAAGATGATGGGACTGACGCCAGAGAGGGTTACGTCGCCAGCGATCCCACTCCTTGTTCCATCGGATGAGCACATTGGGTTGGCGATTCTCTAATCACACACCACAAAGAGGGGACACATGAAAGCCAAAGTTACCGCAAAGAAGGTCGAACTGACGGTTGAGAAATCCACATCGACTGCGCTTATCACATCGAAGAATGCCGCCGCGCTCCAACAGCAAGCGAAGACACTCAGCCAGCAGGTAGCGGGCATTGCGATCCGGAATGAGCAGGAATGTCAATCCGCACGCACGCTACTCACTCGCATTATCACCGCGAGGGATAAAGCCACGGCATTCGTGAAGCCGATCGTTGACAATGCGAAGGAAGGCTTGCGGCTAGCGAAGGAGCAGGAGACGACATTGGTAGGCCCGTTGGAAGAGCTACGAGTCAGTCTCAAGTGCACGATCAATAAGTATCTCACGGATGTGATGCTGAAGGAGAGGGAGGAGCGAGAGCGGCAACAGCGGATAAAAGAGGAGCATGAAGCCAAGCTTGCGGCTTCGAAGCGACCCGAGAGGATCAAGGAACTCGTGCTTCCAGCTATCGTCGAGCCTCCCAAGATGGAGAACACCGTCGTCCCGATGGTGCCAAAGTATGAGATCACCGATGAATCACAGATCCCAGACGTGTATTTCAAGCGTGTGTTGGATCGGGAGAAGCTGTGGGAAGAAGTCAGGCACGCTCACAAGGATGGAATTGTCATCGTGATTCCCGGCGTGAGAATCTGGGAGGAAGCCTCCCTTACGATCAGGAATAGATAACGAGGATTTGTCAATGTCGAAACCGCAGAAGAATAAACCGCCGGTGGTCAGCGCTGGACCGGATCAAACGGTGATCCTTGGAAACCCAGCCACCCTCTCGGGCTCCGTGAGCGATGATAAACTCCCGAAGCCGCCACGATTAACGAGCGGATGGACATTCGTATCCGGACCGGGAGCGGTGACATTCACAAACCCAAACTCCGCTATGACGCAGGCTAGTTTCACGATGGCAGGCCAATACGTCCTGCGCCTGCGTGGCTTTGATGGGGAGATGGCAACGGTCGATGATGTGATGGTTACGGTGAATAAGCCGCCAGTCGAGCCACCACCTGACCCTGCGGGTCCATTGCCAGAACTCCCGAGGGTCCAGGTTGACATAACGTATACGAATCCAACGGGGCAAACACTCCGGGTGCGAGACAGCGGACAACTTCAAACCGCGCTGAATACGTGTCTCCCCGGCGATCTGATCGTGGTGGAGATTGGGGGATATGTAGGCTCATTCAGTCTCCCGAAGAAGACAGCCGACGCGCCTGTGTACATCGTCAGCAGTGCGTTAGCTATGCTCCCGAGCGGGAGAGTGAGCCCAATGGACGCCGGTGCCATGCCGAGACTCATAGCGCCCGATCCAACAAGCTCGGCTCTCTACACCCTCCCCTCCGCCCATGACTATCGCTTCGTGGGAATTGATTTCGGCTGTGAGAAAGGAGAACCGAATAATGGACTGGTACGATTGGGAACTGGAAGTGAGACGAATGTCTCGGATTTCCCTTCTCGCATTGTTCTCGATCGGTGTCTTATTCGAGGCGATGCTGGCACTGGGGGTCGTCGCGGCGTACTACTTAGCGGTAATCATCTGGGGATTGTGAAGAGCCATATCAGCGACTGGAAGCTGACGGATCGGGATGCACAGGCGATCGCGGGATGGACCGGACGTGGGCCGTGGAGGATTGAGGATTGCTACCTCGAAGCCAGCGGGGAAGCGTTCCTCAGCGGCGGGAGCGATCCGCTGATTGATGATCTCGTGCCGAGCGACATACAGGTTAGCGATTGTCTCTTCTCGAAGCCGCTCGCGTGGAATCCGTACAGTCCGGCGTACGACGGCTCCCAATGGCAGTGTAAGAACGCACTTGAACTCAAGAACGCGCGGCGGGTGCTGATATCCGGCAACACGATGGAGAATAATTGGTTCGCAGCGCAGAGTGGGGCGATGGTGCTATTCACTCCTAAGAATCAGGATGGATTAGCGACCTGGAGCACGGTTGAGGACGTGACGATGACTGGGAATAGAATCGCTGGAACGCTTCGAGGTTGGGCGATCAGCGGGAACGATGGCGGCTTCCCATCAGCCGGTGGACGGAGGATTCTGATTAAGAACAACTATGTGAGTGATCTCGGGGGAGCGTTGTGGGGAGAGGGTCAAGCGCCCTCATGGGAAGCGAGTTGTGTGTTCCTGATGACGGGGGGGATGGAGGACGTACAGATCGATCACCTCACGGCGATCCGAGCGATTGGTGCGTCGTTCCCCGGCGCATTCATGTTGGCCGATGGAGCCGCTTATCATCGGTTCAAGCTCATGAATAGCATATGGGAGAGCAATGCGTATGGGATCAAGGGAGGAGGGACACAGCAGGGTAACGCGACGCTGGCGGTGTGGTTCCCAAACGCAGAGGTCAAGCGGAACCTGATGATTGGTGCGTCGTCATGGGATTATCCGACCGATAACTTCTTCCCGGCATCAACGAGTAGCGTGGGATTCGTGAAGTATCCGGAGGATGTGAGACTGGCGGCTGGTGGGTTGTACGTTGGGCAAGGGACTGATGGGTCGAATCCAGGAGCAGCGGATAGCCTGCTCGGAGGTGGCGCGTGACGTTGTTGATAGTGGAATGGGTTGCGGGATTGTTGGCAGTGGGTCTAGTAGCGCTAGTATTGACTGTTAATACATTGCTAAAGGAACTTAGACCAAAGGATAAAGGAGCGCGTTGATGAATGACCAGTGGGCAACGTTTGAGATTCCGGTGCCACAAAAGGTTTCAGCACATTTGAAACTTCCATCGGATTTAACCTTTGCCGAGTGGTCGCTGATTAGCGATCTTATCCATGTGTGGATTAGAAGAACTGAGCCGCAACCGCTGCCAGAGCCACCGAAGGAAGAAATGACGTGATGACAACAACCAGACACCCGCAGGCGATTGCGCTAGACAAATGGTTGGAATCCGAAGAAGGAAAGACTGCCGTAAATGACTCGCTTCTCAGGCACTCAAAAGACGTTCACTATCTTGAGAACCGCATCAAGCGAGCCTTTGCCGCTGGTTGGGGTGCCGCTGAAGCCCAGCAGAAGAAGGGATGGAGAGATGAGTAAGGCACACCAAGCACTGATTGGTCCTGACCCGCAAGGCTTCAATAAAGACGATGATGACAGCAACAAGGCTCGCTGGATTGCCGAGGGCAGGCGGCTGGAGCGGCGACTCATTAAGCGATGGGTTGCTAATCAGAGACTTCTTTACCAACACGATTACACGAACTTAGAGAACAAGCTCGCAGCCCGCTCCAAGCGCGGGCGGAGGAAGACGTGAGTGAGTTTGCCAGAGAACTACTCATACTGCTAGCAATCAGCACGTTCTGGTTCTGGGTTGGCTTCGGTATCGGCAGGATCTATCAGGACGAGCGATCCAAGCGGAAGCCACCGAAGGGAGGCGAGAGGGATGCTAGTTAAACACGGTTACGCAATACGCATTGGGAGAGAGCCGCAAGACTCTCCCTACTTCATGCTCTCAGAAGACAGAAAAGGCGTGCAGATATTCGACAAACGCGGAGAGGCGCTGGCTAAAAAGCCAAAGGAAACAAGGTGCGCGGTTGTGCGCGTAAAGATTGTTGAGCAGGGAGGCGCGTGATGGAGGATAAGCAACAGACCGACTCATGGCGTGGCAGGTTGATACGTATCATGTCGGCAATCAAGAACGGCGGTGGCACTGGGCATGAAGTCGTCAGGCTGGGTGAGATTATCGACGAGATGAGCACGCCTGTGCATCCGATGGAGCCTAAGCCGAGTGATCCAATTCCAGAGGAGCTTGTTCACAAAGTGGCAGTGTCTATACATGAGACTGCACACATGTCTACGTTTCGCGCAAGAGCTGTACACGTTCTTGACGCCATCGACTTCGCCGCCCTGCGCTCAGAGTACGAGGATATCTTGGTTGACCGCAACAAGTTGATGGCTGACTTCCAGCGTGTGCGCTCCGAGTTGCAGGCTGCGCAGGCCGACTTGGAAGGTAGTAAAAACCATATCGAAGCCCTAAACTCTGTTCTCCGAGAGCACAATGAGGCTGCTTCAATCTTTCAACCCGGCGGACGACTGCACAAGATAGCTGGGTTGCCGCTTGGCAAGAGTGCCGTCGTTGAAGGGTTCAAGTGGTTCAAGGCCCAGTTGCAGGCTGCGCAGGCCGAGATGCTGGCGAAGGAAGAGGAGATACGGCAACATAGGGATGCGCTGGCTTTGATGCAAGAAAGAGAAGAGGGACTTCAGCAGCAGTTGCAGGCTGCGCAGGAAAAGCTCAATCAGAACCGATGTAACTCTGGACATGAAACGCTTCCGCTAGTTCTATGGGACTGTCCCGAGTGCTCAAGGATTACCCGAGAGAGCTTGCGGAACGAAAACGAGATGATGAGAACATCACTGTTCGATTGCAGAGAGCAGTTGCAGGCTGCGCAGGCCAGGATTGAGCAGCTTGATGGACAGATTGTTGAGTATGAAACCTATCGAATGCAGCAGATCCGTGAAAGGGATGAGCAACTCGCCGCAGCCCAGGCCGATAGTGAGCGTGCTTGGTCACTCATTGAAGCGTCAGGAGTGCCAAAGGATCGCGCCAAGACTATTAGCGGCGGTATCATGGTGCTACAGCAACGCATGAACAAGGAAAGCCATTTACTTCAGGCCCAACTCGCCGCAGCCCAGGAGCAGGTGCGCTTGCACGAAGCCGACTCCAAGCAGAACTGGCAGGCGTTGCAGGTGGCTGAAGCGCAGGTGCGGATGCAGGAAGACCATCGGATTAGAATAGGTAGGGAGATTGTCCGACTTGAGGAGCAGGTGCGGGAGAAGGACGCGGAGATTGAGCGGATGGATCAGCGCGAGCGTGGCCTGTTCGATCAGATTGCAGCCTCGCAGCGTGAGGTAGAGCGGTTGAAGGCGGAGAATGAGACGCTGAAGAAGAATCTGGAAGCTGAAATCAAGCATTCACAAGACCTCGAAGACGACTTACGACGTGCGATATAAATAGTTCTTGACATTCTCCTATAGGAGTCTAATATACACCTCGCGTAACGGAGCCGCTGCCACCATGAAAACCAAGAAAATCCACCCCCACTACAAACAACCCCGCAGCGTATTGCTGACTCATGAGGAGGATCTCCAGGTCCAGCTTATCGCCGCGAAGCTCAGCGTAGAGAGAGGGAGGCAGCAATCGAAGTCGGGGATCATGCGGGAAGCGATTCTCATGTTCATTGGGTTGCATGAAGTAGGGAACGGAACGAAGTCAAAGAGGGGACAAACATCATGCCGAACAAAGAAAGAAATTCGAGAAGCACTCCAGCCAAGAATAAAGCGACTAAACCAACAAGCCAAGGAAGCGAAGGTACTAACAAAGCAGCTTCGAGCAACGCGCTCAGCAGAATAGTCCTCCCGCCCAGTGAGTTCATCGTCGATCGATCGCGACTGATTGACTTCCAGCAGTGCCCGAGGATGGGGTTCTACGGGTATGGGTACGATGGAATCGGACTCGATACGCTGAAGAAGAGTGTGTATTTGCTCCGAGGACAAGCGATCCACACAGGGGTAGCGATTATCCTGGCTGGATATCCTAGCAAGCCCGAAGACGCAATCAGAGCAGCACTGGCTGAGTTTGAAGTGCGTGCTCGGAAGGGCATGGAAATCGAGAAAGGGGAAGAGAACCCTCCCTCGATTGAGGAAGAGAAGAGAATCATCGAGGGGGCGCTGTGGGCCTTCGTCGCTACGCTCCTCCCAAGAATCAAGGCCCAGTACACCATCCTCGACGTGGAACGGGAGGAAGCCGTATCCCTCGGCGATGGCGTAACTCTCCTGGCGCGCACCGATGCCCTCCTTGAGCATAAGATCGACCATACGCTGCATATCTGGTCCCTGAAGACAACGAAGCAGTATGACTCAAGAAAAGAAGCGGATGGACAGACGGATATCCAAGGGTTATCAGAGGCCCTCGCGGTCGAAGCGCGGCTCGGGAAGAAAGTGAAATCCATCCAGATGTGCTACTTCATACTCGGGCGGAGGAAGACGATCGAAACCGATATTGGGAAAGAGACGATTACCCAATCGCCGTTCGCGTGGGGGTATCGGAGGTTGGGAGGTGGTATCGGACAGGGGGATGAATACTACGCCAGTCAGTATTGGGAGTGCCATGAGCCCCACACCACGACGCATACGAAGAAAGCCACATCTTGTCCCGGAGGGAAGACTCACAAGATCAACGATGACTTCGAGATGTTCCCAACCGATGAATACCCATGCGGGATACAAGGGTGGATTGAGGATATCGCGAGCGGAGAGGTGAAAGGTGGGGATCTGGAATCACTCATCCTGCTCCCGTCTGAATACTTCCGCCAAGAACGGGACATCGTGAGCTTCAAGCGTCAGGCGTTCTATCAGGCACGGGAGATCAAGGAAGGACTGACAGCAGTGAACCGCTACTCCCACCCCGACGAGAAGGAGATCAAAGAGGACGCCCTGGATGCGATGTTTCGTCAGCACAAGCACAGGTGTCACTACCCCGGCGATTGCAATTTCCTGAAGTTGTGCTTCCCACCTCCAGGCGAGAGGGACGACATTGCGAAGAATCCCTTGAAGTATGGATACAGGCTCCGAGAACCCAATCACCCTGCGGAGTTGCAGACGTTGAAAGGATAACGATGAAAGTCAAGATGGATCTGAAGGATGTCATCAAGCTAGCAATTCATGGGTTGGAGCTGGGGAATACGGAAGGCGTGAAGGCCCTGCTATCAGATCTCTTGAAGGAACTGGAAGAAAAGGAGACACCCAAGTGACCCTCGATAAGATGCCAGACATACTCATCGTAGGACCGAGCGGCTCCGGGAAGACCACTTCCTTCCGCAATATGGATAGGAAAACAACGGAGTACATCGATCTGGAGGAGAAAGGATTGCCATTTGGGAAAGCATTCAAATTCCACCATCACCCGCTACGTATCGAAGGGAAAGCGCCGGATGAAGAGATCGATCCCGCCCGTGTGATCGAACAGGATAAGCAGATGATGAAGATTGCGGTGAATAATCCCGAGAGCGACGTGATCGTAAGAGACTCATTCACCAAATGGGATGAGATGCTCCTATCGTATCAGCGGATCGTGAATAGGAACTACGACATTTACAACGGGCACAATGAATCCGTGAAGAAGATCCTGAATCGGTATAAAGGCTGTGGGAAACCCGTGGTCTGGACCGGGATCGATGAAGTTGTGAAGATCGAGACCGCCGATGAGATTGATGTGATAGGCAGGCGATTGAAAGTCTACGGGAGGGAGCTGGAAGGTACACTCGAAAAGGAATTCACCGTCGTCCTCTTCACCGAAACCGTGAAGCAAGCCAATGGCTCCCTCAAGTATTTCTTCCGCACGCATGGCGACGGCGTGTGCAGCGCGAAAACCCCAATGGGAATGTTCAAGGACGATCTGATCGATAATGATCTGAAGGCTGTCATGGATCGGATCTGGGAGTTCTATGAGGAGCAGGAGGAAGAAGACACAGCGGCAACAGTAACTCCGAAGAAAGTAGCAGCGAAGAAAGCTGCGAAGCGATAGCCGAGGTTAGGCACCTAGAGACGCAGGAGAAGGAGGAACACGCAGATGTTCACCACAAAGATCGACGGGAAGGAAATCAAAGTCACATTCCAGCATCAAATTACGACAGCGAGCGCACCGCTCACCCGTCCAGAAATGAAGCGGGTGCATAAGCGGGATTACATGGGGATCGTCCAACACTTTGACTGGGAAACGATCCGCGTCCCGATCTATGCGAATTGCTTTTGTTTCTTCGACGATATGGTTGTGGGAGTGGCGTGGTGCTCGCTCAGCGATCGGAAACGATATAGCAAAGAGATTGGTCGCCAGCTATCCCTGAGATCGGCCCTGAAATCAACTCTCAAACGATCCGGCAGGAAGGATGATATCGTTGCTGAAGAACGGGCTGGCGTATGGGATAGCTACTTCAGGTCATCTACCACGCGAGCGAAAACCAATCCGCTAGTGATTGGACGGGCGTTACATCGGATGGCAAATGAAGTAGGAACGCTGACCGATATCCCAACCCCAATGCCCTCCGAGAAGGATATGAACCACAGCGGCATTCCCTGGAAGCTGGGACACATGCCCGACGAAGTACGGGGACACTTGAATCAACAAGACGCAGATAGCGATTTCCATCCATCAACCGGCGCACAGCGCTAAGGAGATTCATCATGAAGAAATTACTCACCCTATTCATCGCATTGCTCCTCTCAATCCCCCTGCTCGCGAAGGGAGGGGAGACTGACACCTCATTCAGCCAAATCATCAGCGGGTCCTGCGTCCTTGAGGATGTGGCGATCGTGGGGATCATTCACACATCCAGTCGGACCACCGCTCTTCGTGATGGAGGCATCCGCATCGACATCACCGACCGGACAAAGGGAGAGGGGACCGGACTCTCATCGGGTATCAAGTACAACGTCAGCGGACGCACGACTCAGCGGTTCATTATCAGTAGTGAGGAACTGGAGAGTTACACGTACAAGAGTGGGTTCACACTGATTGGACCGGGGCCGGATAATAACCTCACGATCACCTACATCTTCCGCCAGACCACTGAGGGCGTCGTGGTCGATAGCTTCCTCGCACAGTGTAAATAGGGCGGCAACGATGGCACGAATACTCTGGGAGAATTTTGAAGCAGGTGATTTCGCGTGGATGAATCCCGGCAGCGGGGAGATCATGCTCCGGACCCCAGACGGGAAACCCTACTGTGTTCGCTGTGGGAAGCCGATAAAAGACAGGTCATCCGGGAGGCTCGCTCATACCGAGGACGAAATATGTCACTATGTTGGACCGCATTGTAAAGACTGCTTAGAAAAGGAGGGGACACAACAGAATCAGGAGTAGACTTCTCATCTCACCCAACAATCCAAATAAAGGAGACACACGCAATGGCATTCGGAACGAAGAAGGATGACAAAGGGAAAGGAAGAGTATCAGCCGCCGCCGCTTCCCGCATGAATCAAGCTGATGACGAAGTAGTGGAGGGGTTCGATAACGAGGCGGATGCGTATGAAGTCCCACCCCCGGTTAGCGATGGGGAACATATCGTGGAAGTCAAGATCGCGGAGGGGAAGGATCATGGGGAATTTGTGACCAAGGATCAGGAGACCGGGCAGGAGAGGAAGCATTTCCATCTGCCGCTGGTGCTTACCATCGTTGGGAAGTCAGACCCCGAGAAAGGAAGAGTGGTGTTCGATTACCCCAACACCATGCCGAAGCGCACCGCGAAGGGTGTGACCACGCCGATCGCAACACTTGTGCGTCGGTTCGGGGGGAAGGCATCGGGACGCCCGTTCACCGATATCCAGGCATTGAAGACGATCCTCTCGAAGTCATCTCCCAAGGTCAAAATCACCACCCGCTGGGAAGCTGACTACGACAAGGAAACGAAGACCGCTCATAAGGCCAGTCACAATGGAGATTCCTTGAAGCCCTACAAGAAGGGTCAGGCGAATTTCCCCGAGGTGGATGGGGTCAATGTGCCCCTCAGCGTCGATAACGAGGGCGTGGCACTCATCACGTCGGCGCGAGTGCTGAAGTACGAGGCGATTGATTAACGCGGCTACAGTCAACCAGTAGCGCGCAGCGCTAGCGCTTGTGCCCGGTGGAGGAGGTTGGGTGTCCCCCCTGTCCTCCCCGGCAGATCGAGGTTACGAGCATGGCCTCGATAGGCTTCCTAACGGAACCGGGCTATCCCATGCCAAATAGGAGACCCAGTATGAGACGTTTACTAAATGGTTTTGTTTCAGATGAATCGGGTCAAGATTTAATCGAATATTCCCTTCTTCTTGTGTTCCTTGCGTTAGCGGCAATCTCGATACTTCCGCTCCTTGGAACCGCAGTGAACAATGTGTTCAGCTCCGCCGCGAGCACACTCACGAGAAGCCAGACGGGGTCGTAGGCAACGGTTTAGCAAAGCTGGGCAGGCGACCGAAGTCTGCCCTTTTGTTTTGGAGGGGACAATGCTATCGAAGCCACCAGCGTGCCGTGACTGCCTCGGATTCAAATGGGACGATGGCGACGGATTTACGCATCCAGAAGGCACAGGTCGTCTCGGCGTTCACATAGTCGGCGAAGCTGCTGGAAAGAATGAGGCGGTTGATGGACTGCCGTTCCGACCCTACGCACAAGCTGGATCAATTCTTACTCAGTGCATTAAGAGAGCCGAAGCCGGTCTCGATCGAAGCGACTTTCTTATCCACAATATCGTCCGTTGTCGTCCACCTAATGATCTGCTGGCAGGGCAGTGGTTCGAAGAGCAGGCCATCGCTCATTGTGCGACACACCGAAATTCGGTATTTAAGAAGAATCCCCCCAAAGTGATTCTCGCGCTGGGCGCTACAGCATTCAAAACTCTCACGAAGTACAGTGGGGAGGAGAAGGAAACGCTGAGCATGATGAGGGGGTATCCGTTACAGATCACACTGAATGGAAGAAAGGTATGGGTCGTGCCCTCTTTTCATCCCGCGTATATCGCTCGTGGCAAGCGATCACTGATCCCTGTTCTCATCCATGATATCCGCCGGGCGCTCGACGTAGCAAAGAAGGGATGGAGGATTGAGAAGAAGGACAGATATGTGCTGTATCCGAGCATAGGGGATGCGAAGGAGTTCCTCCAGCAGGTGATCTCGCAACCCGAATCCATGCTCTCCTTCGATCTTGAGAACCCCGAGATGCACGACGACTCTGAGGACTGGAAGGACGACGAGGAGCACGCGGAGGATGAGGGGTGGGAGGAACTGAAAAGTGACAAAGAACGAGCACAAGTCAAAGCAATCGTCTCTGGTAGGCACTACGCTGATATTAAAACCATCCAATTCAGTCTGGAAAGTAACACAGGTATCTGTCTCCCCTGGGTCGGAGACTATATCAATTTTTCTAAAACAATCCTCGCCCTCCCTAATCCGAAGATTGGCCAAAATGTGTACCGATATGATCTTCCAGTTCTCCGCGACAAAGGAGTAACGGTTAATGGACATATCCACGATCTCATGTGGATGATGCACCACCTGTGGCCGGATCTGGAGGGGTGCTACCATCTCCAAGGGATCTGCTCGTTTCACGGAGGCGATGAGCCCTGGAAGCACAAGAGCAACACGAATCCGGAATTCTACGGCTGCGAGGACGTATCGAATCCGTTGAAGGCCATCGCGACACTGATCCCGGAGATGAAGGCAGCGGGAGTGTGGAAGAGCTACCTCAGCCATATAACCGAACTCCGGAAGCCGCTTGATGCAGCCTCTGCCAAAGGTCTCCTCTATGATGTCAAGGGCGGCGAATCCCTCAGCATCGAGCTTGGTGATGAAATGAAGATCCTGGTGGAGAAGATGAGGGAGCTATGCCCGGACGAAGTACGCTTGAGTAAGCAGAAGGAGGGATATACACGAGACCCCTCCGATACGACTGGTCTCGTCCAAAGGGAATTCTCGATTCAATCGAAGACTTACTCTGAATATAAGGTGGACTGCATATGCACGGACGGGATGACGAAGAAGGGCAACCTTTGCGGAAGATGTGGGGGCTCACAGAAGCGTGTCAAGCGCGTCTTAGAGAAATCCAAAGGCAAGCAGAAAGGGACATACAGCGTCGTCGTGAGATGGTGCTCATTGAAGCCCTTCGTTCCAAGCAACAAGCAACTGATACGGTACATGGAGTACAAAGGCCACAGCGTCCCAAAACACGCGAGGACGAGTAAGCCGACGACCGATGAGCGAGCCATGAAGCTCCTTACGACTCGCACGAAGGACCCGATGTATCCGCTGGTGACGGAGTATAAGGGGATTCAGAAACTTAAATCGTCATACGTGGATAGCTGGAAAACCTGGGGCGATGGGAGGATACATACGACGTTTGGATTCCATCCTAGCAGCGGACAACTGAACTCGCGTGATCCAAACGTCCAGCAGCTCCCGAAGCACAAGGATATTGCCAATCGCTTCCGCCAACTCATCATCTGCCCACGCAATACATGGCTTGTGGAGATGGATTACCACTCCTTCCACGGGATGACGTGCGGGTTTGAAGCAGAGGATGCTGATTACCTCCGGCTGGCTCAGATCGATCTCCACGCATACCTGACGAGCGATATGGTTGGGCAGCGGGCCGACACGCGATGGGATGATAAGAAGCTCACACAGTATCTCAAGGAGATAAGGGCCGCATATCCCGAGATCCGCGACACGAAGGCCAAGCGGGCGATTCTGGGGTATCAATTTGGCATGACAGGCTACCTCCTTTTTCAAATGTGGAGGGAGATCTATGAGAAACAGAAGGACGCGGAGGATGCCATAGCTCGGATTGACGCATTGTTTCCGAAGCAAGTAGCGTATCGGAATCGTACGGTTGATGAGGCGTGGACGAGGAAGCATCTGAAAACCCGCTATGGGTACATCCGCTGGTTCTGGGACGCGAAGAAGTGGGATTCAAAAAAGAAGACTCATGTATGGGCAGATGATGCGAAGAAAGCCATCGCCTATCGCCCCTCCAATGATGCCCATGCACTCATGAAGGAGAGGATGCTGTGGCTAGCGGGACTTCCAACACTCGCGTTCAAGGGTCCGAGATTCATGAATGCGGACGATATGCTGAGAGAGTGTGGGTTCCTCATGCCCTACCATGACGCTCTGATATTTGAAATGAATGCGAGGGGCATGGATAAGAATATTGAACTCATCCAAAACGTCATGGAAGCCGCCGATCCGCTACTTGTGAATAGCGTAGCCCCCAACGGGCTCGCAGTGAAAGTTGATGTGAAAATTGGCTCGAATCTTGGAAAGGAGGCGATGAAGAAATGGGAACGCATAGTCAAGCAGAGGAGATCAGCCTGACACTCATGGAGCGCGGGGGGTTGATGATAATGCTGTGTGGAGCCGGGACAATCATCGCCATCATTCTAAACATCATGTGTGAGAGCCGAGTGTGGGGATTAGCCCTCACAATCGGAGCGACGATTGGATTCGCTGGGTTCCTTGTGGGAATCGCGGTGTGGGGCAGCGGTTGGATATTGAAAGAAGATACCGATGTGTGATGTGAGGGAGCCACTATGCTAGCTCGGCCCCCTCTCCTGCGGGATGGATGCTGCGGATGTTACTTTCTGCGGCCAGAGGGCTCAACTGGGGGCTCAACGGGTGGCACTTCAACCGGGGGCTGTGTTCCAGTGGCCTTCAGCTTCGCGACCACAGGTGCGATGATGGTGTTCACTTCCTCAAGGGTTGAAGCGTTTACGAGGGCCTGGGCACTCGACTGTAGCTCAGCCGCGATCCGGTTGGTTTCGGTATCGATCTGTGCGGCATAGGCATTCAACTGTTCTGTAGCTGTTCCTGGCATTGGATTATCTCCTGGGGCTAGCGCCCCTACTGTTGTTGATAATGAGTGATTCTACTTCTTTTTCTTCTTCTTCCCTCCTGTAAATTCAGGCTCTTCTAGCTGGGTCCCCACTCCTTTTAATCTCTCGACTCTTGGGCCAATAATCGACACGATCTCTTCCTTCGTTGCACTGTCGGCGGGGGTGGAGGGCTTGGAGACGATCTCCAGCACCTGCTTCAAGGTCTCCAGAATCTCCCTTTGCACGCTCATGTCCACTTGGACAATCACATGCAGATCCTGCCGCTGTTTCTCCACACGGTCGAGGCTAAGGAGGGTTTCTCTGAATCCATTCTTCACCCTTTCAATCAACTCTTCGTGCTGTCCGGGACCACGGGAGAAGGACTCAGCTTCACCTGGAGGGAGGGGAGTAGATGCTGCTGGTTCTAGCGGCTTCGTAAAACGTTCTCGACTTCTCTGCATGGATTCCTCCTTCATCTCATCTGAGAGGGTGATTCTACCGGGGCGATATCTGGAATGAGTGTCACTTTTGCTCACAACGAGATGTCGTAGTGCTCATGGGTATCGAAGCAGTGGATGTCCGCTCATCCCGAGCAACAGGTTCATCAGATAGATCAGCACGAACAGTCCAACTACAACCTTGATGATCTTGTTGAAAGGTTCCGGCACGGCAACCCACGCGAGGAACCATAGCACCAGCCAGAAGATCAATCCGAGGATTACAAGCGTCACGAACAGAGAGAGTAAAGCCGATCCTGAGATCATAGATCCCTCCTATTTCTTTAGCGATTCCAGTGCCTTCAAGAGTACATCACTCTTCGCGGCTTCGTCGATCACATTCGACCCAGCGACATTCCGGCTTCGCACACCCGCGACGATCTTGGGAGGGGCACCTGCGGCTCCATTCGCGATCGCCGTAGCGATGATGTTCAAAGCGATCCCCACGACCGCGAGGATGCCGGCGACGATGCGACGCTGTGCCTCGGGAATGAGCGCGACTTCATTGAGGATCTGCTGGAAGAGACCGTTCGGGGCAATGAGTTGATTAATGAGATCGATAGCGGTCTCAGACTCAGCGCTGAGTGCATCCTGGAGGAGCTTCGCGACTGCGATAACCTTCTGGAGCAATGGAACTGCGGAGGGGAGGAATTCCTCAAAGTAAGGGAGCGCCTGCTCAAGGAACATCACCACGGTTCCTGCCCATTGCACAATGGTCTTCTTCGTGCATCCAACGATGGATAAGCTACCTCCCGTGAGGCCCGCTGCAATCCCTGCCTTTATCACGAACCTGCGATTCATGGTTGTCATACGGTCTCCTTTTTATCGACGACTGCTTGCTTCGCGACATGCTCCGCGAGAAGTTTCTCCGCGTCCTCGGCAGCGAGGATATCCGCGGGGAGCTTCGAGTCATTCGCGATTCTTCGCTTGTCGGTAGCGATGGTCGCAAGCGCTGTTCCATACTGTGAGTTCACGAGAGTATGAATCTCCCCGAGCTTGGTGTCTACTATCTTATTGGTGGTCTCAAGTTTATCGGATACTTCGGCTGCCTTCACTGCCGCTACCGCCCCCTGCCTCTGGATCTTATACATCAGGTAGGTCATGACCCCGCCAAAAACAGTGGTGGTGATCGTTACCACGCCGCCTATGATCGCGAGCATTACGGGGTCCGAGATTCCGCCGAGGGTCGTGAGCGCTGCCTCCCCAGCCAACGCGAGGGTTAGGTACACCGCTACCGCTCCCGATATGATGAGTCCCAGGGGGTGATGATGAGAGTGAGGGTCGATAGGGCTCACTCAGCTACCTCTTGAATCGAAGGTTTCTCTTGCCTTCTCCGGGGAGATTGACGGGTTCCACTCCTAACTTCACTTCCTTGATTCTCCCCTCGAAGCGAGAGGGAACCTTCCCTTTGATCGGCATCACGATGCCTACTACTTCGCCACCGTCTTTGAAAAACACCTGCGTTCCCTCTTCTCCGAGATAGGGCTTGGCCTTGGGATACTTCGTGAGAATCGCATCGACGTACTGAGGATCGAGCATCGCTTCGCTCTTCCCCCCTACGACGTGAGCTACCGGGTGCTTCATCCATTCATCATCAGGAAGCTCTACTTTTGGTGCTGTTTCCTTCGGGGTGGATTCCAGATCGGGGCGGGCGGGCTTATACCCAGGTTGATAAGAGACGGCAGAAGGTTTCGCTTCTTCTAGTAGAGCCTTCTGGTAGTAGAACTCCCCTTGTACCTCAGCAGGGGTGAGTTTCGCAGGAGGAGTTACCTTCTCCTTCAAAGCAGGCATATCGGTGGGAGTGATACCGCTCGGGGGTTCGCTTTTGATCGCGTAGTGTCCATTGGAGAACCATCCCTCGTGAGAGTAGTTCTTGTTGATTTGTTTCCGAGCATCAAATGCTCCCTCGACCACTTCCTGCTTCCGAGCGCGATAGGGATTGTAGTATTCGATCCCTTCCCCTTCGAGACGCCTGTTGGTAGTGCTACGGAGCGCTGGAGGCTTCCGGGGTCCTTCATTGGTTGGATACTGTTTAACAACCCGGCTCCGGAACTCAGTCAGCGCGTCCTTGGTGGGGACAATGTTGAACTCTCCAGCACCAGGAACTTTGAATTTTACTCTAGCTTCGTAGTCTGGCTTCTCTGGGATGTTTTTTAGTGCCTCATCCACCTGGGAGAGCACACTGGTCTTCTGTTCTTTGAACGAAGTACCCCCGGCACTCGGGGCGATCGAGGATACGAAGGGAGGTGCTGGTGCTTTCGATTCTTCAGCCTTCATGGATTTTTTCCCCTTTCCAGTTCTCTTGGGTTTTGGTTGTGGTACTGGGAGCTTCACAGGCTCCGGAGCCGCGATGGGTGGCGTTTCAGCGGAGGATAGTATGCTACTATTTCCCGCGCTTGTCGAAGGGGAAGTGGTATCCATCGTCTCTACAAAGTCTGCCGCCCCTTCTGCCCCTTGGAACCGCAGATTCTGGGCATCGGTAATCGTTGCATCGGGAGTAATCGCCGCTTCACCAATCGTGGGCCTTTCCATCCTCCGCCGCTCCTGCTCCACAGACGATTCTCGTCGTCCGCTTCGAGGGCGCTTCGTCTCTGGCTGCAAGGCTTGTTGCTGCCTCTCTGCCACACTCGCGATTGCCTGCCGCTCAGGAGTCATGGGAATAAGGGATTCGGTAGTAGTCCCCCCTACTTGTTGTCCTTCGCTTGGAAGCATAATGGGCTCCGCTTCTGGAAGTGGAGGAGCTTTGCTTGGAGGAGCAGCGGAGGGTCCCCTCTCTCTGCTGCGTATCGTTCCCCCGAAGTTCTGGAGCAATTCATCCTGACGAGATGCAGGGGTACGCTCACGAGGCTGGACAGGAAGGGTACGTGCGGGAGGAGGTGTGGTATCCGGCGGAGACACAACGCTCCGCTCCGCAAGAAGCGGTCGCTGGGCATTGGATGGGAGTTGGATTGGCTCGGCTCCGCTGGGTACGATATCGCCGCCTGTGCGTGGTGGCAATGCGAGCTGCTGTGGTGCATCGCTTGGATGGCGGATCGCATCCGCCTGCGCTCGAAGTGCCGCTCTCTCTGGACTCGCTCCCTCGACTTCGAAATCGAATAGCCCTCGCTGTGGACCTTCAAAGCCACCAACTTGCTGAGGGATACCACCAACTTCCTGCGGAACGAAGGGCATCTCGACTTGTCCGGTTTCAGTTGCAGTATTCGCACTCTTCGCGCCGGGGAGTTTGATAGGCTCCGCCTGAATCGGCGGTGGACGATCGATCGCACGTCTGGCGGATGTACGCAGCACGGGAGATTTCTTCGTGAGGTTATTCGCAGCTCTACGGGCGAGTGTATCTGGGGAGAGCGCAGGGGTTTCGAGGCTCCCTCTCCCTGTGACCATCTTGCGGCCAGCTCGCCAAGGGGCCGATGTAACCGACGACACACCTTCGACAACTTTTGTTGCTGCGCTCCGTGTGGCTCCAGGGGCTGACGCCATCGCTACCCTGCGAGCGGCGTCGTTCTTAACCCCTGCGAGATGGGCTTGCCTACTGATCTGTATGAGATCACTCCACTGATTCATGAGGTTCGATGCGCCGCCGCTGACAGGAGCCATCTTATCCACAAGCTCATTGAGGGAGGCTTGAACAATGCCCTTCTGAGTAGCGAGTTCTTGAACAGCAGGTGATGATCTAGCGATTGCTCTCGCTGTCGAATCTTTCTCAAAGTAACCCATGCGCTCAAGGGCCTTATTGAGTTCGGCTCGCTTGGCCTTCAGAGGACCATACTCCGGCACGCCCTTGAGTGCGTTATTAATCGGCTCGATATGTGCCGCTTCGAATGCAGCCTCCGCATCCTCCGCGACCTTCGCAAAGCTGTCTACGTCCTTCCACTTCGCGCCGGTGTTCTGGACATACTCATCGATATGGTGGTATCCATTCTCGACAGCTTTGATGTTCCGTGGCGTCGGCTCGATCACGGTGATGAGTTGGTTCTTGCCCTTGGCTAATCGGAGCTTATCTCTCGCTGCGAGGTTCGAGGCGACCCTCCCTGGCATCCCACCCAACACCTGCGCTCCCTTTACGAGCAGCGTGGTATCGATCGCGCCGCCGGTGAATGCCTCTCCGGTCGTGCGGGGGGACATTAACGGTTCGGTCATGCCCTGCACGAGTCCCGCGCCAACTTCCCCCGGCAGATTCACGATGGGGTTATCTGCGATCCCTTTGTACTCGGCGGGGTCAGCGAATTTCTTGGCAGCTCCTACTACGCCGCTGATCGCACTTCCAATTCTTCGGGGCGTATTGACGATTGCTTCCTTCGCACCACGCAGCAATTCATCCTGTACCCCGCTTGGACCGAGTGTCGTCGCCGCTTCGATCCATCCGTTTGTATGCCTGCCGTCCGGCTTCGCGATTAGCAGTATGTTCGGAGAGGAGTTGAGAACGAGACTTACGCTGTGATGGGAGCTGAACTTGTGGGGCGGGGATATCGTTCCCGGCATCATCGAGGTATACGTTCCCCTGATCGTCGAGGTAGCCGCCCGTGCTCCCCAGATCCTCGGAGAGAATCTCGCTCCCCTGCTCGTCGAGATACACATCCTTTACGACTGGTGATCCGCTGATTGGCATGTTATCGGTTCAGTTTCTTCCAACCCTTACCGTCCCAGACACCGATGTTCCCATTAGGAAACTCTTTATGATCTCCGATCTTTGGAGCACTACCAGCAGCAGGTGCGGCTGTCTGTGGTTGTCGCCGTCCTCTGTTCGCGATCGCAGGACGCGGTGTTCCTGTGTCCGGCAAGGTCCACCGTCCCATCGCCTTCATCCGGTCCTTCATCATCTCGATGTTCTGGAGGGTTTGAGCGTATGCAGCCTTCCAGTCCTCCGGATGCTGATCGGTATGTGGAACCTCACGCTTGATCCTCTCTGCTTCCTGCTCTCCCATCTGAGCGCCGGTGATGAATTTGATAACGGAGTTGAGGATCTTGGCGTTCGCGACTCTGAAGTCGCTAATCTCCGGGGAGCCAGTGTATCCAACGATCTTCCGTGCGAAGTCTGGACTGTTCGCCATGAGATCGTTCCACCGGCCCTGAATTGGCCCCACGTACTCGGGTTTGAACAACTCTCCCAGCGACCGCACGAACTCCTCATCCTTATCGAGCGTTGCCATTTCCTTGGCTTCCGCGAGGGGGACAGGCGTGCGGCGTAGGGGAGCGCCAGATGGTGATGTCGTAGGCCCTCCTGTGCGCGAGCCCCACTGTCCCGCGACGTTCCCCGCAGCATCCACCAACGGTGATACCGTTTGTGCGGGGCGCACATCCGGCACCGTTCCTGCAACTGTTCCCGTTTGGTTCATCTGCTGCCCGACGCGCTGCCGGTTAAATACGTCGATACTTCCCTGCTGATTGGGGAACACTTGAAGGGATTGATTGAAGACCTTGGTCCAGCCATCGAGAGCGGCAGGGTCCAGCAACTGGCCTGTGCGGGAGTCCATGAACCCACCCCCACGAGTCGCCTGCGCGTAGATCCGCTGGGTTCCGTCGGGGGACACGAATTCCGTCACACCAAGTCCCACGTCACGGTTGCCACCCATCGCCCCACGATCTCGAATTGCCTGCGCTCGCTCACGAGCACTCAACACTCCAGGCGGGAGGTACAATGATCCAATCGCGACTTCCTGATCCTCTGGGCTCAGGGGCGATTGCCCAATCTCACCCACCTTCGACTGCCGAGCGAGCATATCCTTCTGGCGGGTCTGATAATCCTTCGCTGCGACGGCACGTTGGGATGCGGGGAGCTGAAGCACATTCGAATCTACGCGAGGGATATTGCTCCCTTCGATCGGGAGCGGAGGAAGCGACACAGGGCGCGATGGAAGTTGGATTGGGGTTGCCGATTTCTCAAACTCTCCATGATTCACAGCATCGAGAGATTCAGGACCTTCCATCGTCCCGCTGAGATTAATGGGCTTCGATGATACACGCTGTGCTGCACCTTCTAGCTCCTGTATGGGCTTCTGCTGTGCGAGTGCCCCTTGGAGGAACTTATACCCCTGCTCCCCTTTACCTAAGAGATCCGCACTGTACCCCTTCTTCTGCTTGAGGATCTTATCAAGCTCTGGAGCTACAGCATTGCGCTCTTCCGGGCTGTAGTATTCCCATTCACTGAGCGCTTTATCGAGTTTCGCCGCAGACGCATGTTCTTCCAGTCGTCGCTTGGTTTCAGACTCGGCTTTGTACCGATCAACCGTGGGCCGCATGACCCCGCTAACGAACGCCGCGAAACTCATAGCCCACCTCCCTTACCAAACATCTGCCCCCAACTCCCACCCTCCTGCTCATTGGTCTTCGCCCCAAAAAGATCGAGATTGATATTGGCGTTGGGAAGGGAGAGATCGGAGCCCTTGAAGTCGCCACCGGGGAACTCGGGCATCCCTGGAAGTGGAATCCCTTTCCCCGGAAAACTTCCCGCTGTATCGTTCGCCTTCCCGCCACCGAAGATGTTCCCCATCGTGGTTCCCAGCTTCCCCCACACTCCGGTTTTATCAAGGATCGTTCCGACGCCTTCCCCGATATCTCCCGCGACTCCGAGGTTCTGCCCGCGCCGCTGGAGTTCCAATCCCTCTCCCCGGCCAAGGATAGAGCTTCCCACTTCAGAGCCCGCGAGGCCCAGCGTTCCGAGTCGATCGAGGGCCTGCCCACGAACCCCGCTGCGAAGGGACAGCGCGGATCGTTCAAGTTCTCCAGGGGCCTCACTCAGAACCTTACTCTGTGCTCCCCCACGATTCATCGTGCTCTTCGCACGTTTGATTTGATTGGAGGCAGCTCGGTTGAGATCATTGGTCTCGGTCCCGGTGAAAGCTGCGAGTTCCTTCCGATCTCCGCCAAGGATCTTGCCATACGTGCCCAACGCCTGCTCGAATGCCGGATTTGCCTGACCAAACATCTTCGCGCCCTGCTCGGTCAGGAGCTTCGTGTTCTCGTCTTCCTGCTTGAGATCCTTGCCGATGGCTTTCCCAGCGAGCGCCCCTCCAGCAGCGAGACCCCCCAGCTTTAATCCTCCTTTAACAGCAGCAGCAACCGCTCCACCTCCCGGAATGAACGACGCTGCGATCGGTCCCGCAATCGCGAATGCCTTCCCTAACTTTCCCCAGAAACCCATATGCCCTCCTAGATGTCCTGTGCTCCCGGCGCGTTATCAGAATACGGTGGTTTCAATGCGATCATATCCGCCTGTACCCAAGGAATGTTGTGCCGCTGCTCGAATTCCCCCGCGAAGAACGTGACGCTGCGGGCCATCTGAAACCGGCCTATGTACTTCGGCTGAATGAATCTCGCGAACTCTCTGCGAGTATAGTACCAGAAAGAGTGCTCGTTCCAATAGGATACGTGGGTGGGGTCTTGGAAGGCTCCCCTTCCATCTGTGCTTGGGACTTCACACAGCAGCCATCCACCCGGCGCGAGAACTCTGTAGGCTTCGTTCATAGCATGTATCGGATCTCGAAGGTGTTCAAGGATGTGGGATGCGCGAAGCACTCCCACGCTATTGTCCGCTGCGAAGTCCCAATCTGCATTCAGATCCCATGTAATGTTCGATCCGGATTCCATATCTACTGTCTCATAACCCGGCCACCCGTTGAACCGTCCCCCCAGATCCAACTTCCTCAACCCATTCTCCTCCGCCCACTGGGTTGCCATCGAAGTACGGTACTTGCAATAATTCCGATCCACCTGAGAAAACACGTCGGGGTTATGCTTCTGGCAGGTGTTCTCAGAGTGCCACCGATAGAAGTAGAGGCACCGCTCAATGTGGTGTATCCCCTGCTTCCCAAACCGTGCGTACATCTTGCACATGAGTTCGTGATCGTCGCCATTCTGGATTGAAGGGTCGTGCCCACCAACTTCTTCATATGCTGATCGTCTCCACGCTCGCACATGATCGGGGGAATAGAGAATTGAGCGGAGTGCTTGGGGTCCGATACCGAAGTGCAGAGTTTCCTGAAGCTCATGTCCCTGGTACATCACAGGGCGAGTGCGCCATCCATGCGACTCCACAAAGGTCCGAGGCTTCCATGTGTCGTTATCGAATCCCGCGTTATTCGAGTAAGCCATTGCTACGAGTGGATCATCGAAGGCACGACGTACTTCCATCAGACACTCCGGGTGTAGCAAATCATCCGCGTCGAACTCCACGATCACATCTCCATTCACGCGGTCAGCGCAGAACTTCTTGAGGAAGCCGATGGGAGGGTACTTCGAGTTGGGGGGCAGCGAAACCGGACACACCTTCGCCCTAGAATCAAGAACCCCAGTAAACTGATGAGTAAGTGTCCCTTGAGGAGCGACGATCCACTCCCAATCTTCATGCGTTTGCTCTAGGAGAGTCTTGTATGCCGCTTCCAGAAACCCAAAGTGCGGCGGATGTACAGGCGTGATAACCGAGAGCATCGTTCCTCCTATAGAATCATCTGAACGATATTTGAAGCGGGATCGCCAAGAGTCGCCCACAGAATCTGATTCGCAACGGCGTCGTTGGTTGTCCAGTTCACAGCAGCATTGCCCCCGCCGAACGAACTGAAATCCGCTTCTGAATCCACTGTGAGGGAACCAGCACCAATGGTCCCGAGCCTGAGAACCTTGTCATCCACAAGCTGACTCCCGCACTGGGTGGGAAGCGTAGCCCCTTTCTCAATAGCAATAAGCGACGCCTCGGAACTGCCATCCGTAGCTCCAATCGTGAAATTATCATCCTGTACGGCACTCGACGTTGCCACGTTCCCAAAGCTCGTCATCATCAGGAGCTTCGTGATCCCAGCGAGTCCCGTTGCTATATTCTGAACTCCTGTGCCATCGGCTTTCTTATTCGTCGCTCCGAGCGCCCAATTTCCACCGCGAATCGCGAGCATTGTGAAGAGATAGTCGTCGGGTGGTGCATTTGTGAAATCTAAAGTGACGTTGGTCGCATCGTCCGAAACATAGTCGGCTTCGAAATCGAGGGCACCGTCTACGCCAGCCGCTCCAATCTCAATTCCTTGAAGACATTTGGCCGTTGTTTGCCTTCTAACCGCGTCCATGTTTGTAGTTAGTACAGCTCCATCAACAGCAGAGACGGTAATGGTCCACCGAGAGCTTGAACTCATCGCCGCGCCAAAAGAAAAGTTGCCTTGGGCTGCAATTCCGGTTGCTGCCAAACTGCTGGTAAATAGAAAAACAATATCCGGCGCACCTCCGCTCAACCCATGCGCGAAGGTTTGTGTTCCCGTAACTGTTGGCATCGTCTGATTCGTAGCTTGTGCTTCGATATCAGAACCGCCTATGGCGATGTAGGCGATCTTGATGGCTCCTGCTGTGTTCGTTGTCCAGTTCAAAGTGAAGCCATCGGAATCGAAGCTCGTTAAATCAGCAAGCGCTCCCGCAAATCCCGTACCCGTAATGTCGCCAACCAACTTGGTGTTCTGGTAGTTCCGTCTGACTTCCGTGGTCGATACGTTATCGGTAGAGTAGTAAGTAGAACTGAACTCTTCCCCGGCTCCGGTAGTCCAGGAGATCGCCAACTGCACATCATTATTAAATCCAAAATCACCCCGAGCCACGGTATAGAGGATCAGCAACTTCGGCTGGAAGCCAATGCCGGTAACTGCTTGGCTAGCAGGTGCTCCACCCGTGCTCTTATCGAAGATTCCAGTCTTTACGAAAACAGACATAGGTTATGGCGCAGTGCAAGACAATGTGACGACGAGTGATCCAGGGGTTCCACCCACGCTCGCGATATCCAACCAGAGCCAATTATCAGCCGCGAGGGACGAATTGGAGAATGCAGTAGCGGTTTCGCCAGTGATGTCTGCGACTTGATGCGCTGCGAGGAGATCCGTGCCGGGAGTGCCGATGGTGCTCCGCTCCTCGATATTGAATGTGACGCTGGTAGCAGCGGTTACATAGCTGTCGATCCGGATCGCGGTCTGGGCATCTTTTAAGCGAGGCCCCGGAATGCCGCCCGCCGTTGGATTCTGAATGACCCACGAGTATGTGCGAATGTTTGATCCTGCATTACTGACAGCACTGAGACTCATGATGCCCCCTAAGCGACCTTGACCAGGATAACCCACGAGGGACGAATCCAAAGGTTCTGAGAGGTAACTTTCAGACCTTGAATTGAGAAGGTCCCGCTATCCGACACGATGATGACTCCGGCAATTCTCTGCCACCCAATATCAGCCGACACGATGTTGAAGACAACACCCGGAGTAGCCTTCGCAGTCGTGCGCCCGGAGCGAAGAACTGTTGGCTGTGCGGCTGACTGCGTGCCAATCGTCATGAAGTCGATCGTGGTCACGGTGCCAGTGTATTGTACTCCAAACTGACATCCATTCGTGCCTGTTGAGCACATCGACTGGATGTAGGCTTCGAACATATACGTTCCAGCAGTAATTCCGGCGAGGGTCAATCCTCCAATGTCAACGAGGGAGGTAGAGGTAATCTGCTGCTGGGCTCCCTGTGCCCCGAAGAAGGATGCAGCGATAGCCCCTTGAGATCCCTGTACGCCTTGAGTACCTTGTGTTCCCTGGGTTCCTTGAGTTCCCTGCGCGCCCTGTGCGCCTGCTGGCCCTTGAACTCCACTCGTCAGCGACGGGCGGAACGGAAGAACGATCCCACTCGTCGATGCCATCGCGAAGAGAAGGGGGTTGGAATACAACGGGGGTTCAGTAACCGTGAGCGCCCCCGCCGTCGCAGCAGACACGTAGTAGTATTGCCCCCCAGTCAGCCCACTGAGCCCACCGATCGGCCCGAGCATCACATAGGTGAATTGATCGGCACTCGCTACGGATGAAACGATCGCAATGCCCAGTGTGTTCGCGCTATCAGCCTTCGCTTTCGCCCACGACGTGCCATTGTGATAGATCGCATCCTGCACCGCGAATCCATGAGCAACTTGGGACACGTTGATCGATGTTCCAACGCCCTGTGGACCTTGCGGTCCCATCGCCCCGTCGAGTCCATCTTCTCCATTGATCCCCGGAACGCCGTTGATTCCAGCAACGCCCTGAGCACCACTAGCACCTTGAGTTCCCTGCGCGCCTTGGGCTCCTTGATTACCTTGAAAGCCTTGGTTCCCTTGAAATCCCTGATTCCCTTGGAAACCTTGCGTTCCTTGGTTTCCCTGCGTCCCCTGGGTTCCTTGAAATCCTTGTGTTCCCTGACTACCCGTCGCTCCTTGCGCTCCTGGAGGCCCATCCGCACCATCGGCCCCATCCGCACCATCCATTCCGATGATGCCGGGGGTTCCTTGGAATCCCTGAAAACCCTGTGCGCCCTGATTCCCTTGGGTACCTTGAAATCCTTGAAACCCTTGAAATCCCTGCACTCCCTGCGCTCCACTGGCACCCTGTGCGCCTTGTGCTCCCGCATCGCCTTGAGCGCCGGTTGAGCCCTGTACACCTTGCGTTCCTTGATTGCCTTGTGTTCCTTGAGTGCCTTGAGTTCCCTGAGATCCCTGCAAACCTGTGGCCCCTTGGAACCCCTGCGACCCCATTTCTCCATCGATCCCATCCTGTCCAGGCGAACCGATAGAGCCTTGATTCCCCTGAAATCCTTGCGAGCCGCTAGCACCTTGAGCCCCAGCAGATCCCTGCGTACCCTGAGAACCTTGAGCACCCTGTGCTCCTTGAGGACCTTGCACCCCACTGGTGAGCGAGGGCCGGAACGGCAACACGATTCCCGTCGTCGCTGACGTAGCGATGAGTAGCGGATTGGAATATAGGGGAGGTTCTGTCGGAGTGAGAGCGCCAGCGGTTGCTGCGGAGACGTAATAGTATTGCCCGCCGGTTAAGCCACTGAGACCTGTGACCGGCCCATCCTGGACGAAGGTGAAGTTATCAACATCGGTAACAACTTTGACAAGGCCGATCCCGAGGGTCGTTGCTGCATCCGCCTTCGCTTTCTGATAATCGGTGCCGTTGAAGTAAATCGCATCGCCAACGACGAAGCCATGACCCGTTTGGTTGACGCTGATTGCTCCGCTACCGCCCGCGCCTTGGAAGCCCTGATTGCCCTGATAGCCCTGTGGCCCTGCGAGTCCTGCTTCGCCATCGTTCCCATCGGTGCCGGGAATTCCAGGAACACCAATAGCCCCTTGAGCTCCCTGTGATCCAGTTGCCCCTTGAACACCTTGAGTCCCCTGAAAGCCTTGAGTACCTTGATCCCCTTGGGCACCAGTAGCTCCTTGAATTCCTTGTACCCCTTGAAATCCCTGGTTGCCCTGAAATCCTTGGAATCCCTGATCCCCTTGGGTTCCTTGAGTACCTTGGAAACCTTGTAAACCTTGCACACCCTGCGGTCCCGCAGGTCCGGCCTCTCCGTCTTCTCCATCGGCTCCGGTTGCACCTGTAGCGCCCTGTGATCCAGTTGCTCCAGTAACACCTTGCGTTCCCTGGAAACCCTGTGTTCCTTGAGCGCCGGTATCACCTTGAAATCCCTGCGGACCTTGGGCTCCGGTAGTTCCCTGAAAACCCTGTGTGCCCTGTGCTCCCTGTACTCCTTGCGATCCTTGGCTCCCTTGCAGTCCCTGTGGCCCCTGCGGTCCTCGTATCGGCCCCACATCGACGAACTGCACGCCATCCCAGACCCATCCATTCCCCGTGTCGGCGGCGATGTACATATCACCGACAGCGTGTGGACCGGGGAGAGCGATGATCGCGGCGGAGTCAGGCTCCGTGCCCTTGATCGTGACGCCGCTGCCAGTTGATCCTTGAACGCCTTGTGTGCCCTGCGGACCAGCAGCACCTTGGAACCCTTGAAATCCTTGCGCCCCTTGATTGCCTTGAAATCCCTGAGTTCCTTGGGCTCCAGTGTCTCCTTGTGCCCCAGTTGTGCCTTGGTCCCCTTGGAACCCCTGGAATCCCTGAGTGCCCTGTACTCCCGTTGCTCCCTGCGGACCTTGGCTACCAGTAGTGCCTTGAAATCCTTGAACACCCTGAAATCCCTGTGTCCCCTGTGGACCCGCCGATCCCTGTGCTCCGACACTCCCTTGAAACCCTTGTGCCCCCTGCGTTCCTTGTGGACCTTGTGCGCCCTGTGGCCCAGCACCTCCCCCACCTGTCCCGACATTGGACTGATAAATCGGCACATGCGACTCCGGGCTATCTTAGGTGAGGGCTTTCTTTACGAGCTGGGCAATGAGATTAGCAAGGTCATCGACACTAACGGTTCCGGGAGGGCCTTGGGGACCGGCAGGTCCAACCGTTCCCGATGAACCTTGAACTCCCTGTGGACCGGGGACACCCTCCCCTTGCAATCCCTGGAAACCTTGTGGTCCAACATCTCCCTTTGGCCCCACGTCCCCACGAGCGCCCTGAGGGCCTAACGATCCAGCAGGTCCAGTTGATCCTTGTGGCCCCACAGTACCCGTCGCGCCCGCTGCACCTTGTGTTCCCTGAGATCCAGCGGTCCCTTGAGATCCCTGTGGTCCCTGATTCCCCGTGAGCCCACGTTCTCCCACAGGTCCAGGAGGCCCGATGAATCCAGTTGCCCCTTGAAACCCAGTCGTTCCCTGAATCCCATGAGGCCCCTCAGATCCACGAGGGCCAGTGAGACCTTGGGGACCGATAGCTCCCGGTTCTCCTTGCGGACCCTGAGATCCCTGCGGTCCAGCTACCGCAATCGTATCGTCCTTCGTTCCACGTATTGCCATAGCTCCCTCCTCAGACCTTGAGAACGCTGATCCGTACTTTCTTGGTCCCGGTTGAAGCATCGACCACATAATCCCTCGGATCGACGCAGTTTGCATTCGTGCCAGATGTGAACGCGATGTACTCCCTCGCGGCGAGCGTTGTCCCTCGGGTGTCATCGTTAGCCGCTACCAGATCCCGATCGCCCACATAGATCAGATCCGAACCATTCCCCTCATGCGCTTGGAAATACAGTGTGTTCACGTAGCAACTCCCCTTCGAAGGATCAAGGAGAGTGGCGAAAGCAGTAGCGAGAAGTACCGGAGTCCCGGAAGTCACGGCAATCACGCCCAGCACTTGATAAGATCGAAGCATAGACTCATCCTCCGTTATTCAATGTAATTAAGCCCCTACTCCAATCTCACCCTCACCTTGGATCGTGAGAGAAGTTGCTGCCGACGCGCCACCCACGAGGAAATCCGCCGTCCCCAATCGCATCGTCCCGAACCAGTCATACGCGCTATTCGCGGCTACACTCTGCGCGATCCCGATGACTTCGGTTCCGGCTGCGTTCCCACCCGTCGCTCCCAGCCACAGAGAGAATGTCACCGCGCCTCCGGTCTTATTCACAATCCGAATGTGCTTGAGAGTAATGTTGAGAACGGCATAGGGAGCCGATGTGCTCGCGACCCCACCCGTCGTTGTGCCGGGGTTGAGAATATTCGTGGTCAGCGTGTTCGACATCGCTACCGGGCCGAACCTGAAAGTCATGTTCTGCATGGTGTCTCCTCAGCGCTTGGCGCTATACGTCGGGATTTGAATGAAAGTCAAGGGAATCATACACTACTCCGCTATCAACCCCTACGTTTCCTTCCAATGAAGGAGGGTCGTTTGGACCGTGTAAGTCGCATCATTCGCTTCCACGAAGAACCCGATCTGATCGGCGGTGAGGAAATCAGTCCGGCCAATGGTATGAATCTGCAACCAGTTCTGTCCATCCGCTCCAATGCGGCAGATGCGATTGGCTCCATCGTCGGTGAACTGAAGCCACAGCGGGTTGATGCTATACAACGCGAGCGGGGTATCGAGATAATTCGCGCTGAACACCGTAGCGCTCGTCATCTTCGCGATCTGAAGACGAGGGGTTGCGCCTGCCGTATGATAGTAGCCGAACCGTACGAGTTCTCCCGTAGCCACTTCCCTCCAACAGATCCCGACGATCGGGGAGTTCGTGAGGCCGGTTAGCGGGAGCATCGCGACGGTGAGGGTGTAGGGGGTTCCCGGAGCACTCTTCACCCGGCACCGCATGTTGATCCCAGCACCTGCGGGACCTTGGAGGTAGATTCCTCCCTTGGTTGTCGAGACCGTCGCGGTAGATTGATTGACCCATGCGAAGTCTCCATCGACCGGGGGTGTCATGGGAAAGATCGGTCCCCACGGTTCCCACACACTCCCAGTATCGCGTTCTACATAGAAGCTGTCGGTGGGGAAGAATAAGCGGCCCTGAACTCCAGCAGCGGGGCGACTTGCGTATGTAGAACTCTCAGTCTGCGCTCCCGCCCCTTGAGAGCCACCCGCTCCAGTGACGCCTTGAAATCCCTGGGGTCCCTGAAATCCTTGGAATCCCTGTACACCTTGCGCTCCTGTCGCACCATCAATCCCATCACTCCCATCGAATCCAGGAGGACCTTGAGCACCCGTGTTGCCCTGGAAACCTTGAGCACCCTGTGACCCAGCGGCTCCAGCATCTCCCTGACTTCCTTGAACACCTTGGAATCCCTGTGGCCCCTGAGAGCCTTGACTCCCTTGAAAACCCTGTGGACCTTGGCTTCCCGTCGATCCTTGGAATCCTTGAAAGCCTTGATTACCTTGTGATCCCTGCGATCCTTGAAACCCCTGATCTCCTTGAGTTCCCTGGATACCCTGCGTTCCTTGCGTACCCTGGGGGCCAACATCTCCCTGAAATCCCTGTGCTCCCTGGGGTCCGCCAAATGCACCCTGTGGACCTTGACTACCCTGAGCACCCTGTGCGCCCTGCGATCCACTGCCCCCCGTACCTATGGGTCTCATTCCACTCATGAGAGGATGATCCCCGTCATTCCGGCAATCGCAAGCACGCGAGTATCACTCACGGGTTGCCAGATGATGACCGTCGCCGTATTAGCGGTTAAATCCAAATTGAGATTCGCGGAGTCTTGGAACTTCGCAGGCCAGCTCACAGCCCACCCACCAACAGCATCTTGAATGAGTATTGTCATCAGCGGCTTTCCAATGAACGTGGGGATGTTCATGATCCGCGTTCCGGATAGAACGAATTCCCTCACGTCCCACTGCCGGTCGCGGAGGGAGAACATATTGTCCTCCGCAATGCGCCAAGCCTCTTTCAGTTCGGAGGGAATCTCCTTCGAGAACCGCTCGCTGACGTAGTACCGTTCCTTCGCGCGCGGCTCGTTCATATCTGCGCGCCTCGCTCGAAGCTAGGTCCACCTTGCGGTCGCACGAGGGAGTACGCGGAGTCATCCCCCCACGATTTCAAGCGCACCTCGAAATCCTTCTGATACAACCGGAAGGGGACGGTATAGTTCAACACATCCGGAGGGGTGCGAGGGGGGCACTCACCCGGCGGCAGCGGAGGAATTGGCGGGGGATTCTCAG
>Ga0208454_1000266_pt1 | contig 34913 bp, 29 predicted proteins | sample EasRivMeERMZT100_FD_187530 | JGI IMG/M metagenome (GOLD analysis project Ga0208454, IMG submission 187530) | Soil microbial communities from meander-bound floodplain in the East River, Colorado, USA - East River MetaG ERMZT100 (SPAdes) (version 2) | ecosystem: Environmental > Terrestrial > Soil...
ATCACGGCCACGAGATCCATGGCGCCGTGCTGGCCGAACAGCTCGACGGCCTTGGCGAACGTGGCCGAGTCCATCTTGCGATCGACCAACAGCTGGCGGCCGAAAGCGATCACCGCGGCGTCCGCATGGGGCACGCCGGTCAACGCGCCGTTGTGCCGCACCACGTCGATGACCTTGGGATCGACACCGGCCTTCACGGCGGCGGGCTCATGGCCATTCCATTCCAGGTTGTAGTTGGTCGCGCGGCAAGCCACGAGGATCGCGAGCTCGCGCACGTGCGCGTCGAGCGTGCCTTTGCCGACGGCGCCGTCGTGTAGATCGAGCAGCGCGGTGGCGACCGGTACGTTGTAGGAAGCGAACGCCAGCGGACCCTTGACCTGGTCGGTCGGACTCGGCGTCGGCGTGCGCACGAAGATGTCGAACAGCCGCTTGGCCCCCGCGTCCGTGTCTTTGCGCTGAATGTACGGCAGGCGCGCCAAGGATTGCGCGTTGATGTCGGCAGGCAGCGGTACCGCCGTTTGCGCGTTGGCCACGAAGGTGCCCGCACAGAGCAACGACGCGGCGGCGGCACGGCAAAGCGATCGATGAACGTTCATTTCTAGTTTTCTCCTGGTGATGTCACAACACACAGTCGGCACCCGCGAGCGCCAACTGTGCGCAACGAATGTTCGAGTGTCCCATTAGGACCATGAGGTTGACGAGTCGGCGCTCGCCGAAGGCCTCGAGCGCGCCAGCGAAGGTCGCGTCCGCGACCTCGCGCGTGTCGAGCAGCTCGGTGGCGAAACGGTAGGCGACGCTGTCCTCCGGCGCGGGTGCGGTTCGATTCCATTGACGCAGCACTGCGCCGCGAACCGCGTCGCGCGCTGCGCGCGGCACCTCCTCGTCCCGATTGACGCTCGCGCCGAGCGCCGCGATGGCGCGCTCCGTGTCCTCGTTCGGAATCGCAGGCCTCGGCGTGACGGGACCGGCCGGCGGTCGATACAACGCCGCGGCGCTGAGCTTCGAGAGAGCTTGCGCCGCCTGGGCGGCTTCTGGCGGCGCATCGGCCGGCAACGGGTAGCGGTCCACGTTCAACAGCATCGAGACGTACTCGTAGTAGGCCGCAATGGTCGCCGAGCTCAGCAGGCGCCGCTCGCCGAGCACCGCGAGCGCCTCCTTGTACGTGGCATCAGTGACGCGGCGCGTGTAGAGCAACTCGTCCGCCACGCGCCAGACCATCGCATCTTCGACGGGCATTGTCGCCAGATCGGGCTGGCTGTGCTCGGCCATGGCCGCGATGACGTCGGCCGCGAGGCCCTCATCAGCGGCGTAGCGCGCATGCGCGTACCACTCGTACGTCGACGTCCAAGCCCGCCCCGCCATGAGCGTCGCGATCTCGCGCAACCGACCGGAGAGCCCCGACGAGAAGCGAATGGCGTTGCCGAGCTGCTGCGAGAGGTCGCCGACTGCGGGGCTGCGCAGCAGCGTATTGAACGGCCCGTTGCCGGTGGTGTTGGTGACGGCTCGCGCGCTGTTGACGACGTTGAAGAGCAGCGCCTGCTGCTCGGGCGTCATCTCGCGGTAGTGCAGCCCGCGAAACCGGTCGCCGCGCAGCTGGATGTTCTCGATGGGCAGCGACTGCGCCCCGGCGTCGAACGCCAGCACGGCCATGCAGAGCACCGCCAAACCGAAGCGGCGGCGCACTTGCGCCATGACAACGTCGAGCAACAACACGCGCCCCCCGGCGGCTCACATCGAGCGAATGGTACGCTCCACACGCCAATTAGTCTTTCAACCGGCCAGGCGCCGAGTCAGCGCGTCGAGCGCGGCCAACATGTCGATCGACTCCGTCAGCACACCGGCCAGCGGGTCGCCGTGCGTGCGCAGCCACTTGGCGGCGGAGCGGATGTTAAAGCGCTCGAGCTTGAGCCGCCCATTCACCTGCGACCACTCGACGGGCATCGACACGGGCGCACCGGGCAGCGGCCGCACGCAAAACGGCGCCACGAGCAGACGCCCGTGGCCGTTCTGCAGGTAGTCGAGATACACCTTGCCGTCGCGATCCGATACGGCGCGAACAATCGTCGCGATGTCCGGCAACGACTTGGCCGTGAACCGAGCGAGCAGCTCGGCCAGGGTTCGCGATTGCTCGTAGGTGTAACGCGCGCCGAGCGGGATCAACACGTGCAGACCGGTCGAGCCGCTCGTCTTGATGAAGGTATCGAGTCCCACGTCCTCGCACAGCGCGTGAATGTGCCGCGCGATCTTGATGACGTCGCTGAACGGAGCCCCCTTCGGGTCGAGATCGAGAATGCACCAATCCGGGCGCTCGAGCGAGGCGACGCGGCTCGACCACACGTGCAGCGGAATCGTGCCCATGTTGGCCACATAGAGCAGCGACGGCAGATCGTCGAGGACGAAATAGCGGATCTCGCGCTCCGCGTGCTCGCTCCACATGGTCTCGAGCCGCAGCCACTCGGGCGCGTAGACCGGAGCGTCCTTCTGAAAAAACGACTTGCCCTCGATGCCGTCCGGGTAACGCGTGAGCACGACGGGCCGATCCTGCAAATACGGCAGCAACCATTCGGCGATGCCCTCGTAATAGGCAATCAGGTCGCGTTTGGTGAAACCGTCGGCCGGCCAGAACACCTTGTCGAGATTGGTGAAGGCGACGCGGGGCACCTCATCGCCGGCGTCGTCGGCCGCGACCTCCGGCGGAGGATCGTCCGCAGGGGCCGTTGCCTCGGTCTGCCACACACAGTCGTTGGCCGCTTTGTCGTCCCTGAGTCGCAGAAACACGGGCTGACGCAGCGCACCGTCCGCCGTGCGGTGTTTGAACTTCACTTGCACCACCGGCCCAGGAGCGAGCCACACGGCGCCACGCTCGGCGACGGCCGCTGCCGGCGGGTCAGCCTTGTCGAGCGCGGCGAGCAACGGTTCGATCGCGGCAAAGCTGCGCCGGTCGAAGCCGCTGCCGACCCGACCCGCAGAGGTCAACGTGCCGTCACGGTACTGCGCCAGTAGCAACGCGCCGAAGCCGCTGCCACCCTGCTTGGGGGGCAGGTAGCCGACCACGATGAAATCGTCGGACTTCGCGGCATTGATCTTCACCCAATCGGTGGAGCGCTTGCTCGCGTAGGCCGAAGCCGCGCGTTTGCCGACAATGCCTTCGAGGCCCATGCGCTCGGCCTCGGCGAACAGCGCTTCGCCCTGCGCCTCGAAATGCTCCGAGAAGCGCACGGCGCCGGAGACCGGCAACAGCGTTCGCAGCGCGGCCTTGCGCTCGGAGAGCGGCAGCGGCCGCAGGTCGAAGCCGTCGAAGGACAGCAGATCGAAAGCGTACATGCAGGCCGGCAGCTCGAGCGCCGCACGCGCCACATCCGCACGGCGTGTCAGGCGCCCGCGCTTTTGCAGCAGCGCAAAGCTCGGCAAGCCGCGGGCGTCGAGCACCACGACCTCCGCGTCGATGATGAATCGCTCGAACGGCAACGCCGCGACCATCTCCGCGATCTCGGGGAAGGTGGTCGTGAAATCGTTGCCCGCGCGCGAGTAGAGCGTCACCTGGCCGTCGCGCTTCTCCGCGAACAAGCGGTAACCGTCGTACTTGAGCTCGAACAGCCAATTCGGATCGGAGAACGGCTTGCCGGATGTGGCCAGCATCGGTTTCAGATCCTTGGCCAACAGCTCGCGCCGCGGCGCCTTCCGCTCGCGCAGACGCGCAGCGATCGTGTCGGGGCGCGCGTCGCCACCCGCCACCTGCTCCACCGTGCGCCCGGAGAGCACGGAGTCGTGCGGGTAGTCGTCGGTCCCTTGCTGATTCGCGTAGGCGTCACGCTCCTTGATCAGCAGCCACTCGCTCTTCGCGCGCTTCGTCTTGACGAGCGTCCACTTGCCACGGAGCTTGTGGCCGCGCAGCTCGAACAGCAGCTTGCCCTTGACGAGGCCCTCGTCGATGTCCTTGAGCGGCACGAAGCGGCCGCGATCCCAAACGATCACGGCGCCGGCGCCGTAGTTGTCGGGCGGGATCAGGCCTTCGAAGTTGACGTAGTCGACCGGATGATCCTCGACATGGACGGCCAAACGCTTGTCGGCCGGGTTCGGCGACGGCCCCTTGGGCACGGCCCAAGACAACAGCACGCCGCCATGCTCGAGGCGGAAGTCGTAGTGCATGCGCCGCGCCGCGTGCTGCTGGACGACGAACCGCTGGCCCTCCACGGGCCGCGCGCCGAAGGGCTCTGGGGTTCGATCCGCCTTTCGCTTTGCGCGATAAGTCTCTAACTTGCCGATATTTTTTGTTGTCACGGCAAAAACGAGGATATATGATCAGGCCATGCCTGCGCGAGCGTTATCGACAGCGACCATCTCGTTCGGCCTAGTGTCGATTCCGGTGAAGCTCTATTCCGCCGCCGAATCGAAGGCCGCCCTGTCCTTCAACCAGATCCACAAGAAGGACGGCGCGCGCGTCAAACAGCAGCTGATCTCGTCCCGAACGGGCGATGTCGTGCCCCGCGAAGAGATCGTCAAAGGCTACGAGTTCGCCAAGGATCAATACGTGCTGTTCGAGGCCGAGGAGCTCAAAGCGCTCGAGGCCGCTGCCACGCACACCATCGACATCGTCGAGTTCCTGCAAGCGGATCAGATCGAGCGGCGCTATCTCGACAAGGTGTACTACTTGGGCACGGATAAAGGCGGCGCTCGCGCCTACAAGCTGCTCGCCATGGTGCTCGTCGAGACGGGCCGCATCGCGCTCGGCAAGTACGCGGCACGTGGCAAGCAATACCTCGTCATGGTTCGGCCCATGGAAAACGGGCTCGTGATGGAGCAGCTTCACTATCCGGACGAGCTCCGCGCGTTCGCCGAAGTGCCGATCGAGGACGCCAGCGTCAAACCCGCCGAGCTCAAGCTCGCCACCCAGCTCGTCGAGCAGGCGGCGAGCGAGCAGTTCCGCCCCGAAGTCTACAAAGACGAGGTGCGCGAACGGATGTTGGCGTTGATCCAGCGCAAAGTGGAAGGCGAAGACATCACGCTCGCGCCGACGGCCGAGCCGGAGCACAAGATCATCGACATCATGGAAGCGCTCAAGGCCAGCCTCGCTGCCGGCGCATCGCGCAAGCCCGCGCAGCCGGTGGAGAAGAAACCCGCTCGACCCAAGGCTGCCGCGAAGAAGCGCGCCGCCAAATAGCGCGCCATGAAGGCGTACTCCACGCGCGAGGTAGCCGACTTGCTCGGAATTTCCGCCGCGCGCGTCCGAGCGCTGCTACGCTCCGGCATCGTCACACCGCAGAAGAGCGCTTCGGGCCGTGTGAGCTTCACCTTTCAAGATCTCGTGCTGCTGCGCACGGCCAAGGGCTTAAGCGATGCCAAGGTGCCGACGCGGCGCATCAACAAAGCACTGCAAGCGCTCGCGACGCAATTACCGATCGATAGACCGCTCAGCGCCGTCCGCGTCCAGATCGAAGGCGACCGCGTCACCGTGCGCGACAACAACACCAGCTGGGAACCCGAGTCCGGCCAGGCGGTGCTCGACTTTTCGATTCGCGAGCTCGGCGAAAGAGTGGCACCCCTGGCCCGCGACTCGGTCCAACGAACGCTGCGGACCGCGTCAAGCGCCGACGAGCTTTTTCAGGGCGCGTTGGAAAGCGAGCAGATCGGTGACAGCGGCGATGCCGAAGTCGCCTACCGCAGGGTGATTGCGGCGGACCCGACACATGTGGCGGCGCGGATCAACCTCGGGCGGTTGCGCCACGTGGCGAAAGTCCTCGACGAGGCGGAACAACTGTATCGCCAGGCGCTCGAGCTCGAGCCGAATCACCCGACGGCACGCTTCAACTTGGGCGTCGTGCTCGAAGACCGCGGTGCAACCACGGAAGCCATCGACCAATATCGCGAAGCCGTGCGCCTCGACCCGCGCGTGGCCGATGTGCACTTCAATCTGGCGCGGCTCTATCAGCAGACCGGCGACGAGCAAGCGGCTCTGCGCCACTTCTCGCGCTTCAAGGCGCTGACGCGGGATCGAGCCGACTGAGCGACAGCTCTCGGCAGTCAGGCAAGCGGCGCAGGCGCGTAGCCGCGCACTAGCTCGGCAAAATCCTGCGCCGCGACCGGCGTGCTGAAGTAGTAGCCCTGCATTTCGTCGCACAGGCAGCCGCTCAGGAACGCCTGCTGCTCCGGAGTCTCCACGCCCTCGGCGACGACGGTGAGGCTCAGAGTCTTGCCCATGGCAATGATCGCTTCGGCGATCGCCCGATCCTCGGCGTCGTTCGACACCTCGCGAATGAACGAACGATCCACCTTGAGCGTATCGATCGGAAACCGCTTCAGGTGCGCAAGCGACGAGTAGCCCGTGCCGAAGTCGTCGATCGCGAGCCGTACTCCGAGATCCTTGATCGCGGTGAGTACTTTCTCGGCCCGCTCGGCGTTGTGCATGATCGTGCTCTCGGTGACTTCGAGCTCGAGCAACGTCGGATCCATGCCCGTATCGGCCAGCACCGACCGGACCTCACGCACAAGACCCTCGTCGTTGAGCTGGCGCATCGACAGGTTCACGGACATCCGCAGCCGCGGTAGACCTTGAGCCTGCCAGGCGACGGCTTGCTCGCAAGCCGTGCGTAGCACCCATTTGCCTATCGGCACGATCAAACCCGTCTCCTCCGCGAGCGGAATGAACCGCGCTGGCGCCACAGACCCGAGCTCCGGGTTCTGCCAGCGCAGCAACGCCTCGACCCCCGTGATCACGCCGGTCTTGAAGTGGACCTTGGCCTGATAGTGCAGCGCGAATTCCTCCAACTCCAACGCGCGGCGCAAATTCGTCTCGAGCGCTAGACGCTCGATCGATTGCGGCTTCATCCGGCTGCTGAAGAACTGATAGTTGTTCTTGCCCTCGTCCTTTGCCAGATACATCGCCATATCCGCGTTTTTCATCACCGCTTGATCGTCTTGACCTTCGTCGGGATGGATGCAGATGCCGATGCTGCCGGTCACGCGGCATTCTCGGCCGAGAATAACGACCGGTTTCATGATCACCGACAGCAGGTTGCGTGCGACAGCGCTCGCTTGCGCTGGCGTGGTGATCTCCTGCAGCAGCACGACAAACTCGTCGCCGCCGAGCCGCGCGACGACGTCGCTCGCCCGCAGACATTCCCGGATGCGCGCGCCCATCTCGCGCAGCAGCACGTCGCCGGCCTCATGACCGAGCGTGTCGTTGATCACTTTGAAGCGGTCAAGGTCGATGAATAGCACGGCGACTTTGCGACCGTAGCGCTTCGCGGTCTCGACGGCGAGCGTCAGCACCTGGCCGAACATCTCACGATTCGGCAAGCCGGTAAGGCCATCGTGAGTCGCAAGATACTGGATTCGCTCCTCGGCTCCCTTGCGTCCGGAGATGTCTTCGACCACCGAGAGCTCGTACTGTGGCTCGCCCAAGCGATCTCGCTTCACGGCGACGGTCATCCCCACCCACACGGACGAGCCGTCCTTGCGCAGATAGCGCTTCTCGGTCTTGAACGCCTTGATCTGGCCAGCGCGCAGCTTCGCATGCTCCTCTTCCGTCGCATCCACGTCGCCCGGATGCGAGATATCCTTCACCGTCATGGCCAGCAGCTCTTGCTCGGTGTAGTTCAGCATCTCGCACAGCTGCGGGTTGACGTAGAGGAACCTACCCGCATCGCCGACGTGCGCGATGCCAATCGCGGCCAGCTCCATGGTCGAAGAAAACCGCTCCTCACTTTCGCGCAGCTTCTCCAGCGCGACCGAGCGTTGATAGAAGCGACCGATCTCGGCGCTTACAGTTCGCAGCACGCGGAGGAACTGCGGATCCGGCGCAACGACCCGCCGCGCGTAGAAATCGAGCACACCGATCGTCGTGTTACCGGCTTTCACTGGAATCGCGAGTCCGGTGCTCCAACCGGAGCTTTCGACACGATGGAGCTGCCCGCGCGTGTCACGCACCACATCGCCAAGCCAAACCGGCCCGCCATGGAGCCAGCTAGGGAGCCGATCGCCGGCAGCGAACACAGAACCGCAGCCCTGATCGCCGCTGCTCCAGCCGGCGACATAGCGCAAGACGTCCCGGTACTCCTCGACGCTCCAGAACGTGCCGGCGGTCCAACGCTCCGACTCGCACATCGCCCACATGACCTTATGCAAAGCCGCGCCAACGTCTTCAGTCTCGGCGATAACGCGCGCGATCTCGTGCTCGAGCTGCCGCAGCCGCTCTGCGCGGGTCTGTTCGCTCACGTCGCGTCCGATGCCGCGATACCCTTTGAAGCGCTTGCGCTGATCGAAGACCGCCTGGCCGCTGAGACGCAGATAACGCACACCGGCCCGGGTGCTCTCGAAGCGATGGAGAACGTCGTGAAACGGTTGGTGCGACTCGAGGGCGGCCTGGTGCCGAGCGCGTCCCGCCTCCACCGGCTCGAGGCCGATCTCCGCGCTCGTCTTGCCGATGAGCTCGCTGAGCTCCGGATCGGGCTCACGGCTCGGGCGATACACCCTAAACCGATGGTGCTCGTCCTGCTCCCAGTAGAAATCCGCCGATAGCTCGATCACGCACTGCAGCCGCTCCTGTGCCTGCCGTAGCGCCCGACCTTGCCTCGACGATCCACCTGCCGCGTCCGCGGCCACGACTAGTTTGCTGACGCCCATGCCACCCCGCCGAATTTACTGCTGCACCCGACGCGGCGCGAGTATTCGACGATTCGCGCGACCGAAGTAGCGTACGCGCACCCTTGCGGCCCAAACACGACGTGGTTCACGGCGGGGGAATTTTCCTGCGAGCGGCTCCTTCCAGTCGGTGAGCGGATCAGCGCTGTCCCGCCAGCACCAGCAGCCGTTCGGCGAGCTTCGGGCCGGTCGCCCCGTCTTCGTGCTTGAAGAACACCTGGGCCTCAGCGACTCCGGCCGCTCGCAGGCGCGTAAGCCAGGTGCGAAGCTCGCTGTCCCCGTAGCTAACCTTGCGCAGGCGCAGGTAGGCCCAGTCTGCGGTCCACGGCAGTACCTCGAAGCGATCGTCACTCTCGCTCTGCACCAAGGCCAAATTGCGCCGCCGCAGCAGATCGAACACTTCGGCGGTGAGCCACGAAGGGTGGCGAAACTCGAACGCTGCGCGGCAGCCTTCCGGCAGCTCGGCGACGAACTCCGTGAGGGCGGCAAGATCGAGCTTGAAGAACGGCGGGAGCTGCACGAGCAGCGAGCCGAGGCAGGGCGTAAGCGTGACTAACGACCCGAGCAGAGCGCGCGCCTCTACCGCGCAACCTCGCAGCCGCTTCACGTGGCTGATCCGGCGCGGCACTTTGATGGCAAAACGGAAGCTATCCGGCACCTGCCGCCGCCATCCTTCGAGCGCGGCCGGCGTGGGCATGCGATAGAACGTGTTGTTGATTTCCACCACCGGCAGGCGGCCCGCATAGTATTCGAGCATCGCTTTCGCCGGGAGCTTCTCTGGATAGAACTCGCCAAGCCATTCTTTATAGGAAAAGCCGCTGGTGCCGGCGAGTAAGCGCATGAAAACACCTTCCGCTTCGCCGCCGGGGCGAGACGAGCTATGCTTCGACTGAAGCAGTCGTATCGACCACGGCGTGCGAGGGATGCTAGACGGCGCCGCCGACCAACCGCAAGACCCGCCAAGGGATTAAGCCAATGAGCCAGTACGCGCGGATCCAGACCCAACTGCTCGCCAAGCAGGCGGAGCTATCGCACCGCCTCGAACGTCTCAAGGAGAATCTGACGGGCGGGCGCAGCGCGGATTCGCAGGAGCAAGCACAAGAGCTCGAGAATGCCGAGGTCGTCGATGCACTCGGCAACGAAGCCCGGGTCGAGATCAGCAAGATCGCCAAGGCACTCGATCAGATCAAGAATCACACCTACGGCGTGTGCTTGGACTGCGGTGAAACGATTCCCATGGCGCGCCTAGAGGCATCTCCGTTCGCCGATCGCTGCATTCGCTGCGCCACGGCGGCCGAGTCCGGGCGCCGCCTGCGTTAGCCGCGCGCCATCTCAGGCAGCCGTCGCCCGACTCTGCAACGGCACCGCCGCGGCCGGCGCGGCAGCCCAGGCCTCCCAGAGGCGCCGTTCCTCGGCCGACGCGCGCTCGGCCGCCGCCCGCTTGATGGGCCCGTAACCGCGAACCTGATCGGGCAGCGACGCGAGCCTCACCGCCAAGTCGAAACGCGACTCGTCGAGCTCCGCCACGAGCTTGTCGAGCGACCGCTCGTAGCGGCGCAACAGGTCGCGCTCCAAACGCCGATCCGCGCCGTAGCCGAAGAAATCGAGCTTGGTGCCACGCAGCCAGCGCAGCCTAGCGAGCCCGCGCAGCACCGGCAATATCCATGGCCCGAATTCGTACTTCTTCGGCCGCCCGGTTGCTGGATCCAGCCGGGCGATGAACGGCGGCGAAAAGTTGTAGCTCATGCGCAAGTCGGCGCCGAAATTGCGCCGTAGATCGGCGTTGAACTTGGCGTCGGTATGCAGGCGTGCCACTTCGTACTCGTCTTTGTAGGCCAGCACCGCGAAGTAGTGACGCGCAACGGCCTCCTGGAGCTCCTGACTGCCCGGGCGCAGACGAAGCTCGGCCGCGGCGATCCGTGCTAGACGGGCACGGTAGCGTTGCGCATAGGCGCGATCCTGATACGCGGTGAGGAACTCCTCGCGGCGGGCGATCTTCTCGGCCAGGGACTGGTCCGTGGTCTCACGACCTTGTTTCGCCGCAGCGAGCCGCTCCACCTGCTCCTGGTTCTGCGCGGCGAATCGGCCCCAATCGAATGCGAGCTTGTTCTCTTCGACGTTGCGGCCATACAGCTCGAGCGCCCGGTACAGGGCCGCTCCGGATACCGGTAACTGGCCACGTACCGGGCGCTCGAGCTGTATCAGGACGTTGGCGCCGATGCTGTCACCGAGCAACGACGCGGCGAGACGCGTGGCATCGAGCGCCGCCAGGCCGTTAGGTCGGCTCGCGGCCTGCAGGCTGCCGAGCAGGCTGTCGCCCGGAAAGACGAAATCGCGGTCGCGAATGAAGCTTGGCGGCAGCTCCTCGTGCGTATTCACGATGATGGCCGAGCGCTCGGTCGACAACATCGAGAGCGGCTCTTTGCCAGCCGCGACGATGAGATCGGCGCCGAGCAGCAGATCGACTTGGCCGGCCGGGATCCGCATGCCGTGCAACCGCTGCGGATCGGCCGCGATCCGCACGTGCGACAACACCGCACCGTACTTCTGCGCGAGACCAGTCTGATCGAGCTGCAACACGTGCTTGCCCTCGAGATGCGCCGCCAAGCCGAGCAGGCCGCTGGCCGTGACGACCCCGGTTCCGCCCACGCCGGCAATCAGGACGTTGTGCACGGTTTTGAGCTCAGCCTGCCGCGGCTCTGGCAAGCTCGGCAGCACGGTTGCAGCGAGCGGTCGCGGCGGATTGCGCTTGACTCCGCGCAGCGTGACAAAGCTCGGACAGAAGCCTTCGAGGCAACTGAAATCCTGGTTGCAGGACGATTGGTTGATGCGCCGCTTGCGCCCGAACTCCGTTTCGAGGGCCATGACGGACAGGCAATTCGACTGGACATTGCAGTCGCCACAACCCTCACAAACGAGCTCGTTGATGACGACCCGCTTGTCGGGCGCCTGCACGATGCCGTGCTTGCGCTTGCGATGCAGCTCGGCGGCGCAGGTCTGATCGTAGATGAGCGCCGAGACACCGCGCACCTCGCGCAGCTCGCGTTGGAGGCGATCGAGATTGCGGCGGTGGTGCACTGGCACGCCGGGCGGCAAGTCGTGGGTGCCGGCATATTTTTGCGGCTCGTCGGTGATCACGATGATCGGCCGCACACCTTCGCTGACGAGCTGGGCAGCGACGCGCGCGACCGTCAAGTGACCCTCGACGGGCTGACCACCGGTCATCGCCACCGCGTCGTTGAATAGGATCTTGTAGGTCATGTTGACTTCGGCCGCCACGGCGGCACGGATGGCGAGAACTCCGGAGTGCGCGTAAGTGCCATCGCCGAGGTTCTGGAACACGTGCGGCGTCGAGGTGAAGGGCGCCTGGCCAATCCAGGTGGCCCCTTCCCCGCCCATCTGCGAATACGTGACGGTATCCCGATCCATCGACGCGGCCATGTAATGACAGCCGATACCACCAATGGCCCGGCTGCCTTGAGGCACGCGCGTGGACGTGTTGTGCGGGCAACCCGAGCAGAAATGGGGCTGCCGCTCGACGTCGGCCGCCAACACGGGCAAGTGCCGATCCTGCTGCTCGAGAAATCGGACGCGCTCTTCGATATCCGTGCTCGAATGAAACCGTCGCATACGTTTGGCCAACACGCGCGCGATGAGCGCCGGCGTTAGCTCGCCGTTGGACGGCAGCAACCACTCGCCGCGCTCGTCCTGCTTGCCGACGATCGTCGGTCGCAGCTTGGCCTGCCAGTTGTAGAGCTGCTCCTTGAGCTGAGCTTCGACAACGCCGCGCTTCTCCTCGACCACGACAATTTCTTCGACACCCTCGGCGAAACGCCGGATGGCGTCGGGTTCGAGCGGCCAGCTCATCCCAACTTTGAACACCTTGACGCCGATTTCCCCGGCGCGCAGCGGATCGATGCCAAGGTCCTCGAGCGCCTGCAGCGCGTCGAGGTGTGCCTTGCCCGTGGTGACGATGCCGAGACGCGGATAGCGGCTGTCGATGATCGTCCGATTGAGGGCATTGGCGCGAACGAAGGCGAGCGCCGCGCGAAGCTTATGCCGCTGCAGCCGGAACTCTTGGTCGTTCGGCGGGTCCGGCCAGCGTATATTCAAGCCGCCGGGCGGCAGCTCGATCTCGGGGGTCACGATCGCGAAATTTTGCGGCAGCAACGCGAAGCTCTGCGTGGCGTCGGCCGTCTCTTGCGTCACTTTCAGTCCGACCCAACAACCGCTGAAACGCGACAGCGCATAGCCGTAAAGACCGAGCTCCACGAGCTCCTCGACGTTGGCAGGATTGAGCACGGGCATCATCGCGTCGATGAACGCGTACTCGCTCTGGTGCGGCAGCGACGACGACTTGCAGGTGTGATCGTCCCCGGCCACGGCGAGCACACCGCCATACTTCGACGTGCCCGCGGCGTTGCCATGCTTGAAGGCATCGCCGGACCGGTCGACGCCCGGGCCCTTGCCATACCACATCCCGAACACGCCATCGTATCGCGCACCCGAGAACAGGTTGGTTTGCTGCGCGCCCCAGATCGACGTGGCGGCCAGGTCTTCATTGAGGCCGGGTTGAAAACGAATCTGCGCGGCCTCTAGATGCTTGGCCGCCCGCCACAGCTCGCGATCGAGCCCACCGAGCGGTGAGCCGCGATACCCGGAGACGAAACCGGCGGTGTTCAGGCCCGCCAGGCGGTCACGATAGCCCTGCGCCAGCAGCAACCGAACGAGGGCTTGGAGCCCCGTAATGAAAAGAGTGCCGGCCTCATCGAACCGATACCACTCATCCAAGCGCGCGATCTGCCGCAACTGCATGCCGGAGCTAACTCCCCCAACGCGAGCCCGAAAAGCCGGACGCGGCATTATGGGCCATTCTGGCGTTAGACGGTCGCGCGCGTATCTACCGGTCGCGGGGCGGCCGCAAACTGCTCGCGAGCAGCTCGAGGTCGACGTTGCCGCCCGACAGGATCACGGCCACGCAGCGCAACCCCGGCGGGGGCCCGGCCAACACTGCGGCCAGGGCCGCGGCGCCCGACGGCTCGAGCACGACCTTGAGATGCTCGGCCGCGAGCGCCATCGCCGCGCGCACCTCGCGGTCATCGACACTCCGCGCACCGGCGAGCTCCCGCCGATTGATCGCGAACGTGATTGCGCCGGGCGTGGGCGCGCGCAGCCCGTCGCAAATCGTCGGCGGCGCACCCGCAGGGAGGACGCGCCGCTCACCCGCCGCTAGGGACTGCGCCGTGTCGTCGTAGCCTTGCGGCTCCACGGCATACACTGCGCAGTGTGGAAACACCGATTTGATGGCGAGCGCGGAGCCCGCCACGAGCCCGCCACCGCTGCAGGGCACGTACAGCGCTTCGATCTCGGCGTGCCGGACGCGCGCCGTGCGGCCGAGCTCGAGGGCGGCCGTGCCTTGCCCCGCAATCACGAGCGGATGGTCGAACGGCGGCACGAGAGCCGCGCCACGCTCGGTGGCGAGCTTGCAAGCGATCGCCTCGCGATCCTCGCGCTCGCGATCGTAGAGCACCACTTCCGCACCCCAAGAACGAGTGCCGTCGATCTTCACCTGTGGGGCATCGGCGGGCATCACGATGGTTGCCGGAACACGGAGCCAATGGGCTGCCAACGCGACGGCCTGAGCGTGATTGCCCGATGAGAATGCCACGACACCGTCGCTGCGCTCCTCCGCTCGCAGCTCGAGCAGGCGGTTCATGGCGCCGCGAATCTTGAAGCTGCCGGAATGCTGCAGGCACTCGGCCTTACACAAGAGGCGCATGCCGACCAGTCGGTTCAAGGCCGGGGACTCGAGCACCGGGGTATCCACAACCCAATCCCGCAGGCGCACGTACGCATCCGCGACATCGGCGATCGTGGGCAGAACGTTGCTCATCGGCGTCTCACAACTCGCCTGATAGTCTAGCTCAGGTACACTCGCGCAGCTTTTTGGAGCGACCAACGGATCGAGCACTGCAGATGGCCGCTGTGCCCTTAGTCACTTTCGATCGTATCGACGTCGACATCGCCGGGACGTCCGTGCTGCACGCCGTCAGCTGGCAGCTGCAGCGCGGCGAGCATTGGGGCGTGGTCGGGGCCAACGGCAGCGGCAAGAGCACGTTCTTAGGCTTGATCGCGGGCACCGCATGGCCGGCGCCCGACCGCGGCGAGCGTCGCTACGACTTCGGCGCCGGCACGGAGACCGACGCCGTCGGCGCTCGCAGCGAGATCGTGCTCGTGGGCCACGAGCTGCAAGACCGCTACGCGCGGTTTGGCTGGAACTTCACGGCGCTCGACGTCGTGCTGTCGGGCGTCTATCGCACCGATGTGCCGCGCCGCCGCCCCGCGGCCGAGCAGCGCAGCCGCGCACTCGCCGTGCTCCGACGCCTGGGTGTCGTTCACCTCGCGGAGCGCCGCTTTCTCGAGCTGTCACGTGGTGAGCAACGGCGCGTGCTGATCGCGCGCGGTGTAGCGTTCGAGCCCACCGTGCTGTTACTCGACGAGCCGGCCAGCGGGCTCGATCGCGACGCCCGCGCCGAGCTCGCCGCCATGCTGACGCGCGTGGCCATGGAGCGGACGCTCGTCTGCACGGCGCACGTCCCCGAGGATCTGCCGCCAATGATCGAGCGCTACCTCTGCCTCGAGCACGGTCGGATCGCGGCCACGGAGTCGCACCCACAGACGGCAGCACCCCTCGTGCCCGCCAATGCCCGAGCCTCAACGCGTCCGGCCACGACGCAGGCCATGGCACGCGCCGAGCTCGCGTCGGCTGGGCCACCACTCGTCGTGATCGAGCGCGCCAATGTCTGGCTTGGTAACCGCCAGGTGCTGCACGACGTCGACTGGCGGCTCGAACCAGGGGAGCAGTGGCTCGTGACGGGCGCGAACGGCTCGGGCAAGAGCAGTTTCCTGCGGTTGTTGCACGGGCAACTGCGCCCCGCCCTCGGTAGCACGATCACCTGGCCGGCCCTCGGCAATCCACGCAACGTTTGGGCACTGCGCAGACAGATCGCCTGGCTATCGCCGGAGCTGCAGGCCGCGTATCGCTATCCGTCGACCGCGCGCGCCTGCATCGCTTCGGGCTTCGAGTCGAGCATTGGCCAGACACGCCCACTACTCGCCGAAGAAGCCGTTCGCGTCGACGAGCTGCTCGCGGAGCTTGCGCTCGATGGCCTGGCCGATCGCACCCTCGGCTCCTTGTCCTACGGGCAAATGCGCCGCGTGCTGATCGCGCGCGCGCTCGTCAATCGGCCACGCGTGCTGCTGCTCGACGAACCGTGGGAAGGCCTCGATGCGCCGATGGCGGCGCTCTTGAATCGGATGCTCACGGCGGTCATCGGCGAGGGCACACAGCTCGTCTGTGCGTCGCACTTGCACGCCCACCGCGAGCACTTCAGCAATGAGCTCGTGCTGACGGCCGGCCACGTGACACGGACCGGCGCCGTCGCCTCTCCCTAGTGGTGATCGTGCTGCCGCCGCACAGCGCGAAAGTTGCGCCAATGCGCCACCGCGAGTAGCAGGCTGGCCACGACGTTGACGACCGTCTCGGTCGTGTACCCCCAGGTGTTGTGGCCCCAGAGGGCGACGAACACGAGCGTGGCGACCGCGACGGCGCCGAGCAGCACGATAGCCACGCCGCGGTGCGCGTGATAACCGAAGGCGAAACCGAGCAGGCTCGTCGGCAGAACGAACCACAACATGAGCGTGTGGAAGTGCGCATCGCTGCCCCACGTGAGTGCCAGCACGGGCAGTAGTGCAATGACGACCGGCACCGCTAAGCAGTGGATGATGCAAACGGTCGACAAGGCGATGGCGAGGTGATCGAAGTATCGGGCTAGCGGCATGCGAAGCGTCGAGATCAAGGTTCAATTCGCCGGACGGGCGGGCGAGCATACCGCAGTTTGGCCTGGTGGGGGCGCTTTATGGCCATCGAGCGAAACCACCTGTACGCTTGTTTTCGTTACCGGCAGGGATACAGGCGGGGGCTCGGCATGCAGGTCCGCGGCAAAACGATTCTCATCACGGGGGCCGGCCGCGGACTCGGCGCAGCGATGGCGCTGGCCCTCGCCGAGCGCGGCGCGAACTTGGCGCTCATCGATGTCGACGCAGCGGGTTCAGATGCCGTGCGCGGCGCGTGCCGGGCTCTTGGCGTCCGCGCGGAGACGTATGCGGCCAACGTCGCCGTCGAAGCCGACGTCATCATGGCATTCGATCGCGTCGTGGCCGACTTCGGCCGTCTCGACGGCGCCATCGCCAACGCCGGTATTTTGCGCGACGGCTTGCTCATCAAGGCCAAGGATCGCGAGGTCACGGGCAAATTGAGCCTCGCGCAATGGCAAGCCGTCATCGACGTGAACCTCACGGGCGTGTTCCTGACGGGGCGTGAAGCCGCCGAGCGCATGGTGAAGCTCGGCAACGGGGGCTGCCTCGTCAACATCTCGAGTCTGTCGCGCGTCGGGAATTTCGGCCAGAGCAACTACTCGGCCGCCAAGGCCGGCGTCGCAGCGCTCACCGTGGTGTGGGCGAAGGAGCTGGCGCGCTTCGGCATTCGCGTGAACGCGATCGCACCTGGATTCATCAAGACCGAAATGGTCGCGAGCATGAAGCCGGAGATCCTGGAGAAGATGGCCGCCGGCATTCCCGTCCAGCGCCTGGGCGAGCCGCAAGAAATCGCCGCAACCGCGGCTTTCATCTTCGAGAACGATTTCGTCAACGGCCGAGTGCTCGACGTCGACGGGGGCCAGCGGCTCTAGCAATCGGGTAGGGGGCGAGCTTACGCTCGCCGCCCTCCCACACCACCGGACGTGCGGTTCCGCATCCGGCGGTTCAACGAACACACTGGAGTCGCTGCCACTCTTGGCGCAGCGAGACCAGCCCCAGACGCGTGAAGTAGGCAGCCGGCAGAGCCTGGTTCAGGTGGGACGCTCCCGCGTTCCACCAAGGACCATGACTATTGCCGCTACCCGCTCGGGCACGCTCAGCAGTGAGACCGAGCGCACGCAGCTTGCGCGCGCGCGTGCGACCGCGCTTCCATTGGCGCCACAGTAGACACCGGAGTCGTCGTCGGATCCACCCATCGAGTTCCTCCAAGGTCCCTTTGCCGTCAGTCAACTGGAAGTAGTTGATCCAGCCGCGAAGCAGCGGGTTGAGGTTCTCGATAGTGTGGCGTAACGATCGTCCGCGTCCTGTTTGCGACAGCTCGCGTACTCGTTGCATCAGCCGTTGCACGCTTTGCTTGGCGATCCGCAGACGGCTCTCGCGCTGCACGGTGACCGTATAACCCAGGAACTTCCGTTCCCAGGGTCGGGCCACCGCGCTCTTTTGGGCGTTGACTCGTAGATGCAGAACGTCCTCGAGGAACACCCTGATCCCGCTCATCACCCGCGCACCCGCTACGCGACTGCCGACATAGATGTTGCAGTCGTCCGCGTAGCGGCAAAACGCCAGCTCCCGTCCTTCCAGCTCCCGATCCAGATCCGTCAGCAAGATGTTGGAGAGCAGCGGTGACAGCGGTCCGCCTTGCGGCGTACCTTCCGTTCGCGGCTCCACCACTCCCCCTCGCATCATCCCGGCTTTGAGGAACCGGCGGATCAGCTTCAGCACTCGTACATCGCCGACTCGCCGCGCCACCCGCGCCATCAGCACATCGTGATTGACCCGATCGAAGAACTTCTCCAGATCAATGTCCACCACCCAGCGCTTACCTTCGCGGATATACGCCTGCGCTTGCCGCACTGCTTGCTGCGCCCCTCGGCCAGGACGGAAGCCGTAGCTCCCCTCCGAGAACGTGGGCTCGAACAGCGGTTGCAGCCCTTGATGCAGCGCTTGCTGGATCAGCCGATCTACCACCGTCGGCACGCCGAGTGTTCGTACCCCACCCGTGGGCTTCGGTATGTCCACTCTTCGCACCGGCTGCGGTAAATAGCTGCCTTCCAACAGCGCCTTCTTCACGCTCGGCCAGTGCACCGCAAGCCAGTCTTTGAGCTCGGACACCGGCATCTCGTCGATGCCCGCAGCGCCCTTGTTCTCGACTACTCGCTGATACGCCAGCCGCAGGTTGCTGCGTTCAACCACTCGCTCCATAAGCTCGTGGCTCTCCGATTTCGTTCGCCCGGATGTCGCCGTGCAGACCTCAGCACCGAGGGGCGCCGTGCTGGAGTTCCGCTCCACACCTCGCGACTCGGCCGCTCTTGCAAGCGCTTCTGCTTCCGCAGCCCTCATCGAGATCATCCGTCCTACTCTCGGTGTCGTCGTTCGGCCCTTCGTCGCTCGTGCGACTACTATGGCTTCTGCTGACTTCTGACAGCGCCTCCGAAGACCTTCCGATCTCCGTAGCACAGTGGCACGCCGTCAGATCTCCCCGGGTATTGCGCACCCACCTTCACGCTTATGCCTGTCGGATTTACGCCGCATCGTCCCGTGCAAGTACCGGACTTCGACGCTCCTTGCCGTCTCGTCCCGATGCGTCGCCTCATCCGCTTCCTGTTCGTCAGGCCAGCGCTTTGCTCACAGCTTCCTCCCGATCCCATCTCACGATGGGCACCGTTGCCGCTCGGCTAACACTTCCCCTTGCTGGGTGTGTAGAGGACTTCCACCTCCAAGTAGGTGCGCCCTGCCGGGCGCACAAGAAAAGGCCGGCAACCTTGCGGTTGCCGGCCAAACTTTAGGAGAGCGCCAAGAGAACGCTGATCCTTAACCCGTGTAGGCACGCTCCCCATGCGAGGAGATGTCGAGGCCTTCGCGCTCCTGCTCTTCAGGCACGCGCAGCCCAACGGTGAGCTTCACGATGTAGAAGGCGATGAACGCGACAACCGCGGTCCAGACCACTACGAGGCCGACGGCCTTGGCCTGAATCATGAGCTGCGCGCCGATGCCGGGGTAACCCATGCTGACCGTGACCCAGTCGGTCACGAGTCCCGGGCCGCCCAAGCTCGGGGCGTTGAACACGCCCGTGAGCAGCGCGCCCAAGATACCGCCGAGGCCGTGCACGCCGAACACGTCGAGCGAGTCGTCCGCGTTGATCAGCTTCTTCAGGCCCGTGCAGCCCCAGAAGCAGACTACGCCCGCCGCCAAACCGATCACGAACGCGCCCGGGATGCCGACGTTACCGGCAGCCGGCGTGATCGCGACGAGGCCCGCCACGGCGCCGGAGGCGGCACCGAGCATCGACGGCTTACCCTTCAGCAGCCATTCGGCGAGGGCCCACGCCAGCACGGCGCACGCCGTGGCCAAGAACGTGTTCATGAAGGCCAGTGCCGCGAAGCCGTTCGCTTCGAGCGCCGAACCCGCATTGAACCCGAACCAGCCGAACCACAGCAGCGACGCACCGATCATCGTCATCGTCAGGTTGTGCGGTGGCATGCTTTCGCGGCCGAGGCCGATCCGCTTGCCGAGCACGATGGCGCCTACGAGGCCGGCAACACCGGCATTGATGTGCACGACGGTGCCGCCCGCGAAGTCGAGCGCGCCCCACTGCCAGATCAGACCGGCCGTCGCCGTCGCGGCCACAGCCGCATCCGCATCGGTGTAGGCGTCAGGACCCGCCCAGAACCACACCATGTGCGCCACGGGGATGTACGCGAACGTGAACCAGATGACCATGAACACCAGCACCGCCGAGAACTTGATGCGCTCGACGAGGGAGCCCAGGATCAGACAGCACGTGATGGCGGCGAACGTAGCCTGGAAAGCCACGAACACGATCTCGTACATCGGTGTCGCTTTGCTGAACGTGGCACCGAGGGCGAACGTGCCCGTAGCCGGGTCGAACAGTCCATCGAGGAACAGCCGGGCAGTACTGCCGAAAAACGCATTACCCGTGGTGAACGCGAACGAGTAACCGTACACGCACCACAGCACCGTGATCAGCGAGAAGCCCACGAACACCTGCATCAGCACCGACAACATGTTCTTGCTGCGGACGAGACCGCCATAGAACAGCGCCAGCGCCGGCACCGACATCAGCAGCACGAGAGCCGTCGACGTCAGCATCCATGCCGTGTCGCCTTTGTCGGGCGCCTGCGCGAAGGCCATCGCTGGCCCGAGCGCCGCAAGCAGGCCCGTCAACAGACGGAGCGGCAGAACCTTTGAGATTTTCATCGTTGTTATCCTCCACATACCCTAAAGGGCCGCGTCGCCGGTCTCGCCCGTGCGGATGCGTACCGCATGGTCGAGGTCGAAGACGAACACCTTGCCGTCACCGATCGAGCCGGTGCCAGCGGCACTGATAATCGCTTCAACAGCCTGTTCGACGAGCGAATCCGGCACTGCCGCCTCGATCTTGGTCTTCGGCACGAAGTCCACCGAGTACTCGGCGCCCCGATACAGCTCGGTGTGGCCCTTCTGACGACCGAAGCCTTTGACTTCGGTCACCGTCATGCCCTGCACCCCCGCTTCCGCTAACGCCTGGCGTACGTCTTCAAGCTTGAACGGCTTGATCACCGCCGTAATGAGTTTCATCGTAATTACCTCGATGTAGTATTCATGTTGTCATCACTCCCCGCCGATGCTGAAGTTCTTCTTGATACCGAACACGAGCGCCGAGTCACCCGCAGTGTCGCCATCGTCCCAGTTGCCGACTACGAGGTCGGGGCTGTAGATAAAGGCCACCGAAAGATCCACACCCGGGTCCTCGAGGCTATAGGTGTAGCCAAGCTCGAAGTAATCGCCGCTGCCGGTCAGAGTCTTGGGATTCGGGAATAGGACGTTGCTTTCGAAGTCTCCGCCCCACACGCCGACTTTGTAGTACGGCCCCTTCTCGGGCGAGATCGTGATCGATGTGAAGTCGTAGTCCTGCGAGGTGCCGAAGCCGTCCCACTCGCCGATCGCGACATCGAGGGCGAAGATGCCGTAGCCGATGCCGAGATTGATCTCCTGATACGTGTCGTCGAAGTCGTCCGTGTAGAAGTAGCCCGTGTAGCCGACTTTGTACGTGAAGTTCTCACCGCCAGCGAAGCCGAAGTACAGATCTGTCTCGAGGCCCGTGCCAACGTCGGCGCCCCAGGCGCCGAGATAGAACGCGCCACCCGAGTAGTCGATACCAGCGTAGGCCGACGAATCTTCCTGGAAGATGCCGCGGAAAATGTAGTCGCTCACATAACCGGCGTTGGCCGTAATCTCGGCCATCGAGGTCGCGGGTACCACCGCGGCCGCGGCCGAAAGTACGAAAGTTGGAACCAGTGTCTTAGTCTTCATGGCGCGTTTTCTCCTTGCGCAGGTCGTTGTGTTTCGAACGGCCCCGCGTTGCACCATCCGTGCCACGCGAAAGATCTTCGCTATAACAATGGGTTAAGCCCTGAGGCACGATTGTGGAGCACGGCTATCCGCACCGATTCGGTGCGCAACCTGCACTATTAAGGGGCGAAAAAACGGCGACGGGCTTCGCGGACGAGCGAGGCCGCGGAACGGAAAGGCTCGCTAATCCTCGTCGGTGGCGACGGTCAAACGCAGGCCGTCGAGTGCCGGAGCGACGACTATTTGGCAGCAGAGGCGAGACCGCTCCGGGTCGAAATACTTCGCACCCCGCAACATCATCGTCTCTTCATAGCTGCGGGGCGGTAGCCGGCTCCGCCAGTCCGTGTCGATGAGAACGTGACAGGTGGCGCAAGCGCACATGCCGCCGCAGATCGCCTCGACGCTGCGATCGAGGCCGCGGATGTTCTCCATGATGGACACGCCGGGTTGGGCGTCGACCTCGACGTCGCGCCCAGCCTTGTCGGTAACGACGAGCTTGACCATCCGCGCGGGGCGGCCGCTCAGCGGCGGAGCACGGCCAAAGCGGCGGCGTGCAACTCGGGCGTGGCGGCCGCGACCACATACCCGCCCATGAGCGGTTTGCGGCCCTGCCAATCAGTCACCACGCAGCCGGCGCCCTCGAGGATCGGGATCAAGGGCACGATGTCGAACGGCTTGAGCTGACCTTCCACCACGAGATCGAGGAAACCGGCCGCCAGCATCCCGTAGTTGTAGCAGTCGCCGCCGAAGCGATGCAGCAAGCACTGGGCGGCGAGCGAGCGAAACGCGGTCGCCTGGTCACCCGCGAACATGTCGGGGTGTGTGCTGGCGAGCACCGCACTCGCGAGCGACACGCAGTTGCGGCGCCTAAGCCGATCGCGCCGCTCCGGCTTGATGAGCCAGCTGCCGCTCGGCCCGCCGAAGAAGACTTCTTCGAGCACGGGCTGCACCAGCAAGCCGAACAGGGGTTCTGCACCGCGCGTGAGCCCGATCAGCGTGCCCCAAAGAGGCGAGCCGGTCATGAACGCTCGCGTGCCATCGATGGGATCGATGAACCACGTGTAGTCGCCGCTGCCGGCACGCTCGCCTTCTTCCTCGGCGACGATGCCATGGGCAGGGTAACGCTCGACGATCGCGGCGCGCAGCACGCGCTCGATCGCGCGGTCGGCGTTCGTCACGGGGTCGAACGCGGATCCGCCCTTGTTCTCGACGGTGATCGGGCGGCGAAAATGGGCCTGCGCGATACCGCCAGCGGTGCGGGCCAACTCGAGCGCGAAGTCCTCGAGCTCGACAATCGAGACGTCGGTCATGTTGCGATCATTCGAAACACTACATCAATGAACCAACGGCGCCTCGGCGCGCGCTGTTGCCCGTGCGGCCACGCTCTCTCGATAGTAGAGGCGCATGAACAGCATCACGACCGTGGAGATCAGCGCCGGCACGGCGGCCGCCCAGAACAGCTCTTGCATCCCCCATTGCCGGGCGAGTAGGACGCCGACCACATAGGGACCGACGATGGCCCCCATACGGCCCACGCCGAGGCCGGCACCGACACCCGTCGAGCGCAGCGACGTCGGATAGTAGCTCGCCGACAGCGCATTCATGCCCGGCTGACCGCCGACGACGCACCAACCCGCGATGAAGACGATCATGGCGAGCAACGCGAGCGAGATGCCCGGCTGACCGATCAGCGCGATGGCGGCTGTGGCCAGGGCAAAGTTGACGACCAGCACCGGTATGAAGCCGCGACGCGCGATGAGCCACGCTAGGCCGAAGGTGCCGATCGTGCCGCCCACCTGCAGTAGCGTGCCGATCAGGACCGCCGTTTGCTGCGCATAGCCCATGCCGGTCACGATCGTCGGCAACCAGTTGGACAACGTGTACAGCATGAGAATGTTCATGAAGTTCACGATCCACAAGAGCACCGTGAACATGGCGCGCCCTTCGCGAAACAAGTGCCAGAACGGAACGCCGCTGCGCTTCGTTTCGTTCGACACGTACTCAGTGCTCGCCGCCACGTGCAGCGTTGGGGCCAGCTGTTTGAGCCAACGCGCGAGCTGATCGAGCCGCGTTCGTTGCACGGCCAAGAACTGCAGCGACTCCGGCAGTCCCCAGAGCATGAAGAACGCGATCACGAACGGCACTACGCCGCCGAAGATGAACACCGAGCGCCAACCGAAAGCGGGAATGAGCCAGGCGGCGACGAAACCGCCGATAGCGGCGCCGACCGTGAAGCCGACGGTAATGCACATGACCAACGTGACGCGGCTCTGTTTGGGGCTGAACTCACCGACGAGCGCCGTGGCGTTGGGGATGATGCCACCCAAGCCGATGCCGGAAATGAGCCGCAGCCAGAACAGCTGTTCCATATTCTGCGCATAGGCCGTGGCGAGCGTCATCACGGAGAAGAAGAACGTCGACCAGACGAGGACCGGGCGCCGCCCGATCTTGTCGGCCAACATGCTGAAAACGAGCGAGCCGATCAGGACACCGAGGTTGGCGGCCAAGAACGTGCTGCCGAGCTGCGACCGATCCACGCCCCACTCGGCAAGAACCGCGGGGGCCGTATAGCCCATGGCTTGGACGTCGAATCCGTCCATGATGAGACACGCCATGCAGAGGATGAAAACCCGAATCTGCAGCGGCCCGATCGGACTATTCTCGAGCAAATCCGTGAGATTGACCTGGGCGCTCACAGCACTCTGCGTCTGCATCGTCGCTTCCCCCCGATTGGAACGGCCGGGGGTCAGGTACGCGACGCGCCGAGAGCCCAGGCCCGCCCACTATACACGCGCCACAAGGGTCGTTTGCAGCGGGCTCAAGCCGGGAAGAAGTCGATGGGCTTCGTGGTCGTAATGGCCTCGACGTCCCTCGGCTCGAACTGGAATTGCAGCACGCGCTGCACCAGTCCTTGCTCGAGCTGCGGATCGTTGAGCTCCGAGGACACCACCTCACAGAACGTAACGCGGCCGTCCGGCGCAATCGTGAGACGCAGCACGACTTTACCCTGCAGTGCCGGATTCTCGCGCAACGCTCGGTTGTAGAGCGTGAATATCCGGCCCTTTTGGGCATCGAACACGCGCTCGATTTCCTCGCGGCTGCGCGACGCTTTGTTGCTGTCGCCGCTGCGCTGCGCTGCGCCGCCGGCGGCGGCGGCGGTCTGCAGCGACTCCACCGGACTCTCGACGTGCGTCACCGCGCGGTCGCTCAAACCTCCACCAGCCGTATTGCGACTCAAGGCCGCGGTGTTGATTCCGCCGCTGGCCGTACCGACGCGCGAGGTGATCAACGAGCGCTCCGCAAACGGCGTCTCGCTGTCGACCGCACCGACCACATCGGCGCGATCCAAGCGCTCGGTCACACGATTGTCGCGCAACGTCTGCAGCTGCGACGCGAGCGGCAGCAGGCCGGCCACGCGGGCACGCTCGCGTGCCTGCTGGGTCGTGTCGACCTTCGGTGCGGGCTCGGGCTTGGGTGCGGGCTCGGGCTCGCGAACGGGTACAGGCTTTGGCTGCTCGACGATACGCTCCTCGACTACGGGCTCGGGCTCGGGCATTGGCTCCGGTTCCTGCGCGACAGGCACCGGTGGGGGCGGTGGCGGAGCCTCGCGTTCGAGCACCAAGCGCACGAGGCGCTTTGGCACTTCCTCTACCGTACTAGGATCGATCTGCGGCTGCGGTAGCAGCCAAAAAATGAAAGTGAGGGCGAGTGCGGTTAGCACCGAACGGCGTGCGAGCCGTTTGAACTTCTGGTCGTCCTCGAGTCCCGTCGACCAGGGGAGGTCATAGATTCGATACATTGCGACTGCGCCGTTGGCCATGCTCGCGTTCCTAGTTCTTGGCGACGGTCGCCAACCGCGCGTTCGACGCCTTTTGCAGGACCGCCAACGACAATTGACCGTAATCAGCCGCAGCCGAGGTCGCCATGACCTTCTTTAGCAGCTGATATGGGATGTCTTTGTCCGCCATGATCGTCACTTCGCGACTCGCGATTCGCTCTTCTTCCGTTTCCGCGGCCACGGTCAACACACGCTCGGCTTGATTCTTGAGCGCCGTTTGCAGGGCTGGAATGATGACGCCGTCCGCGGCCAGGATATCTGCGATCCTCCCCAAACTCTGCCCTTCCATCATGATCTCGGTGTCGGTGACGATGACCACCACCGCATCGTGGGCATGCTCCTCTGCCATGGACTGCGGCAGCTGGACATCCTTCGCGCTCGGCAACACCTCGACCTCCTCGGCCGAATAGACGAGCAGGAAAAACACTAGGATTGTCAGCATGTCGATCATCGACACGAGATTGATCTCGCGGTCACCCTTGTGACGCTTGTGATGCCGCGCCATACGCGCCGCCCGACCCATGAATTTCATTGGCGCGCCTTCAGTTCAACACCGGCGCATCGCCGATCGAGATTTCGGGAAAAAGATCGGCACGCACGAGCTGTCGAGTGTCCGCGGTCATGCGCTCGGTCTCGCGCACACGATCCATGACCGCTACGAGCACGTCGTAAGAGATGTCGGGCTCGAGCAGCAGCGTGGCATCGGTCTTCTCCGGGAAACGCTCCTTCACCTCCGCGAGATACGCCGACAGCTGATCGAGGTGATAGTCGTCGCCCGTCTTGTCGATACGATTCAACAGGCCCGTCGCGCGATCGCCGACTTCGATGCTGCCGTCCCGCACGGTCACCTCGAGCTGAAACTCTGGCGGTTCAGTGTCGGCCGTGGACTGCGCGGTCGGCAGATTGAGCTCGAGGATTGCGAGCCGCACGAAGCCGCCATGCACGAGCAAGAAGAACACCAAGATCGTGAACATGTCGATCATCGACACCAGATTGATCTCGGTGGGCTTGTGCCGTTTGTGGTGTCGCGCTATACGCGCACTGCGGCCAATCACTTGCATCGCCTATCCCTCGAGGAGTGTTCCGCTCAGCCGCGACGCGGTGCGGGCGTCCCCGCGAGCGCAGCCTCGCCGGCAGGTTTGCCGTCGTGGGTGGCGCGCTCACTGATGGCATTCAGAAACTTCACCGACGCCATTTCGACGCTGTCCACGATCTTGGTGGTCTTCGTCTGGAGCATCGAGTGAATGAGGACGAGCGGAATCGCGACCATGAGGCCAAACGCCGTGCAGTTCATGCCGATCGAGATACTGGCCGAGAGCAACTCGGCCTTCTCCGCCGGGTTGGCATTCGACACGGCGGTGAATGCGTCGATGAGGCCGATGATCGTGCCGAGCAATCCCATCAACGTAGCCATATTGGCGAAGGTTGCGAGGTAGTGAGTGCGTTGCTCGAGACGCGGCAGAACTTCCATCAGACTCTCTTCCATCGCCTGCTCGATGTCTTCGCGACGGCGTGCGGAGCGGACGCGGTTCAGACCGTAGGTCATGATTTGACCGATCACCGCGTGAGACTTGCTCGTGACCTGCATGGCCCCGGCGAAATTGCCGGATTTCAGGTACGGCACGACCGTGTTCCACAGCGCTCTGTTCTTGGCGGTGGTTATGGTGAGATAGACCCAACGCTCAACGGCGATCGCGATACCGAGCGCAAGGATGATGACGATGGGAATCATGAAGACCCCGCCGTTCTTGAAGAACCCAACGACGACGTTATAGATCTCCATCTACCTCACTCCCTTGCGTTCCCTCATTGAGGGTTTCGTAGTAATTCAAATGCCGCTCGAACACAGCGGGATCCAGCGGCGCTAGCACCTCATCGAGGAGCGTGGTCGCCGGGCGACCCACCAAGTCGCCTAAGTCCGATTTCTTCCACGGGACGATGTACAGCACCTTAGGCAACTCCTGGTTGCCGGTAATGGACGTGGTTCCCAGATCGAGAGAGTCCATCGTCCGCGACGAGCCCGGTGGTGGGGCAGCCGGCGCGACCGGCTGCACGGGCGGGGTCAGCGGCGCAGTCGCCGGTGCCGCTCCACGCTCGACTGCCGCCACGCGTGGCGCACCGACATCGACCGCCGGCTCGAGGTCCTCGACGTTAGCGAGCGGCGCACGCCGGCGCACGGATTCCGGGGCCTCCGCAGGCTGCGCAGCAGCCCCCGCTGCAAGCCACAACGCGATAAACGCCATGAGCATTCTCATTTGCCGGCCTCCTGCGCCACACGCGCCGCGTCGCCATTGCCGACACGACGACGCAAATCGATGATCCACCGACCGACGATCTCGTTCGGCTCGGCAAGCGAGCTCTGGTAGGTCTCGTAGTGCTCGAGCGCCTCCGCGGTCCGCCGCAAGTAGATGTCGAGCAGCACGGCGAGGTTGTAATGGGCCAACGCGTGAGTCGGATCGGTTGCGAGCGCACGTCGGTAAGCCCGCTCGGCTTCGTCGAACCTGCCTTGCTCGCGCAGCAGGATGCCGAGCTGATTGTTGGCGGCGGCATGGCCGGGATCGATGGCGAGGGCACGCTCGAGCTCCGCTTGCGCGTCGTCGCGTCGACCGTCATGCCGATAGACGAGCGCCAGGTTCACGTGCGGGCCCGAATACGCGGGGTACTCGACTGTGAGCTGCTCGAGCTCTAGCTCGGCCTCGAGCCAGTCTTCACCGCGAATCGCCGCAAGGGCCCGATCGTAGCGGGCCAGCGCCGCTTCCGGGATCGGCTCGGACGCGGCGCCGACGCCAGCCGCTTTGACGGCGAGCTCCGCTGCCTCCCGTTCGCTGCGCCGTGCGCGCCGCCCCTGCGGCTCGGCCGCCTCCACCGAAGCGGCTGCGGGCACGGCCCCGCTCACCTTTGGTGCGCTCACGGTCACCGGCTCCGCGACGGCCGCTTGACGCGGTGTCGACGACCCGCACGCAGTTAGGACGAGCACGCACAAGACAGCCAGGCTGCCACGGCAGCCGTGCTGCAGCAGCGTGAGGTTAGCGGATTGCTTCGACAAAGCTCTCTCCGATTTCCGACTTGGCGTAACGTCCCGGCAACAGCTCGACGAGCGCTGCCAAGCTCTTCTGCACCCACTGGTCGTAGATGCCTTCCACCGTACGGGCCGCGTTGGTCTCGTGCAGCTCGATGGCCTCTTCCTCGAACGGAAACGCCTGCTCCTCGAGCAGAATGCCGTATTGCTCGAGCTCCTCGCCGTTGAGCTCGGGCGGCCTCTCCGACGCATACAAGTCCTTGCTGAGCGCGTGATAGAGCTCGGCGATCTCGTAGTTGGCGGCCGTCGTCACCTCGGCGACACCGTAATCGGCGGCTCTGCCGTAGGCCGCCAGCGCCTCTTCCATCCGCGATTGCTTGGCGGCGAGACTCTTGTCGAGCGGCACGACGAGCCGCGTGCCCAGGAACGCGTCGCGCGTCGGCGTCGCGAGCTCGAGCTGCGACTTCGCCGCAAGATAGCGCGTGCGGTCCGTGCGTTCGGCACCCGCCGCGGCGTCGGCCGCGACGAGATCGCGCAGCCAGCGGGTACGCTCGGCCTGATTGCCGGCCGCATCGGCCAACTCGACGAGCCGCTGCCGGGCTTCGATCGATTCGCTGACCGGCTGCGGATAGCGCTCCACGAAACGAGCGTAGGCGGTCGCGGCCGCGACGCTTTGCCCCGTGCCGGCGTAGAGCTCGGCGGAACGCCAGAGCGCCTCGCGCTTCACCTCGACCGGCCCATCACCGTCCGCGATGCGCTCGAACTCGCTGGCCGCCTTCGCGCTGTTACCGGACTCGACGTAGGCAACGGCTAAGCTGGCCGTCACCTCGCCCGCCAGCTCGTGCTCGGGAAACAGCTTGCGAAAATTCTCGAGCACTGTCGTCGCGCGCTGCCAATCGCCCATTTGGATGAGCGCGGCGCCGGCATCGTACTCGGCCGTGGCGCGCACGGCGGAGCCCGGCGCCGCTTGCCCGACGCGTAGGAAGTGGGCAACGGCCACGTCGTAGGCGCCGGCGTTGCGCGCCACCTCGCCCTGCTTGTAGATAGACGACGCGATGCGCTCGACGATCTCGTTGCGCTGCGCATCGCCGGGCGGCACGAACGCCGCTAGCTGCACATAGGCGGTCTCGGCCGCAGCGTAGTCGGCCAGATCGAACGCCGAGTGCGCCACGACGGTCCACGCCGTTTTCTGTAACGCGGCTGGCACTGGCGGTGTGCGCGCCACGACCTCGCTCGCCACCTCCCGCGCCCGAGCAAACTCGCCGAGAGCAAACAACTTCTCCGCGGCGTCGGTCTGGACCGCCGCTGCCTGCTCGTGCGTCGGATAAGTGGCCGCGAAACGCAGCGCACTGTCGATACCCTGGCGATGCCAGTCGGCCCGCGGGGCGCCTGACAATGTCTCCTCCTGCTTCGCGTAAGCGAGCAGCGCTGCATAACCCGCTTCGCCGCCATGTGCATGGAACGGATACGCGTAAGCCGTACGCTCGTACTCGGACGCCGCCTCGCGGAAGTTGCCGCTCTCGAATAGCACCTCCGCCAACAGGAAATTGGTCTCGGCAGCATTTTGATCGTCGGGGAACGACTGCAAGTAGGTCCGGTACCAACGCGCGGCAGCGGCGTACTCCGCGTTGTCCTTCGTCCTCTGCGCCTCGGCGTGGTGATAGGCGGCCAAATCCGTGACGTTGGTCTTGAGATGAGCGACGACCTCGGGCTGTTGCTCGAAGGTGTGGCGTTGCCAGTACGGGCTTCCCGGTCCGTAGGTCTCGACGAAGCTCTCTTTGCCGTCGAGGACGAGGTCGGCGAAACCACCCTTCTTGAAGGCTTCGATCACCTCGACTTGCAGCAACGGCGCCTTCGCGTGATACGGATCGAGCTCGACGAACGCGTGATACGCGTCGGCGGCGTCCTGGTAACGCTCTTGCTCGAGATACAGATCGCCGAGGTTCGTGTAGACGATGAACGCATAGGGTCGCGCGCCATGCCGATTGAAGTACTTCGTGACCGACTCTGGCCCGTCTAGGTACGCGAAGCCGATCGACGACACGCGGAACGTGTCGTCGATGATCTCTTGCTGCGCTCGCCCCATCGCCGAATAGATCGCGGCCGGATCGCGATCCCCCGTGGCGTCGTTATCCGTCCCGAGCTGTCGATCGAGCAAGGCGAAGAACGACGTGAGACTGTCGGCGTAGTTTTGTTGCTTGAACACCGCCCAGCCGTGCTTGTATAGCGCCTGCTCGTAGAACGGCGAGTCCGCGCCCGCTTTGATGACGTGCGCGTACGCCTGCTCCGCCTCGTCATAACGCTTTTGCACGAACAGCGTCTCGCCGCGACGGAACTGGGCCTCATCGAAGTGCACGGTGCGCGGAAACTCCGCGATGAGCCGATCGAGCGTCGCCAGCGAGTCGTCGATGCGACCTTCGGCCTCATACGCGCGCGCCAGCTGATAGAGCACGAGATCGTTCTTCGCGTAGTTTGGATACGACTCGAGCAGCCGCTCGTACATGTCGATGGTACTGCCCAACATACCGAGCGATTGCACATTGCTCTGCAAAGTCTCGACGTCTGCAGTCTCGAGCTGTAGATCGGCCAGTCGGCGCATGGCCTCGGCTTTCAGCAACGGGTCGTCGGACGCGATGTCGAGGAACGAGCGATAACTCTCCATCGCCTTGGCCTCGCTGCCCTCGATCGCTGCTGACGTGTCGACCTCCACCGCAGCGCTGTCCAAGTCCCTGATCGTGCCCGTCGGCTCATCGCGATTGCGGTCACGCCCAAACGGCCAGATCGCCGTGATCACGAGCAGCACGAGCACGGGCGAGCTGCTCACGGAGCGCCCTCCGCAAGTACAGCATCCGCCGCAGCCGGCGCGGGCGCGATGCGCGCCGCACGGTCGTAGATCGACGCCAGAGCGAACCGAGCCTGTACCACGTAGGTGTTCAGGCGATCGCGCTGCGCCTCGAGCTCCTCGACGGCGATACCTTGCAGGAACGCTCGCTGCGTCTCGAGCGCCGCTTGGGCCGCGGCCTTGAGACCGTCCACCCGCGGCCGCAAACCATCGATCCGAGCCGTCAGCGCCGCAAACTTCGCCGGCCAATCGTCGCGCGCGGTCGACACCTGGTGATGGCGACGTTGCGCCTCCCGGAGCTGCCGATCGAGCTCACCGAGACTCTTCTTTTCCGCCCAGAGTCGTGCCTTGTAGTCGCGGCGCAGATCCCACAGCAGCAGCCCGCGGAGAAAGCGATGCTTGGCGCGAATCGCATCGCTCGCCGCGTCGTTCGGCAACGTGGCCAGCTTCGCCTCCATGCCGGCGAGCATCTGCCATGTCTGTTGCTCTTTGGGGGTACCGAGCGCCACGACGTCTTCGCTGCGCTCGATGGCCTGCAGGCGCGCCTCGAGCTCCACGCGCCGCGCTGCCAGCGCATCGAGATCCACACTCGCCAAGCTGGCGTCGATGCTCGGCAGGCGTTGCTCGTAGGCTCGCTGGCGCGTATCGAGGATGTCGTTGAACGCGACGAGACTCTCGTCCCATCGGTCGAGGTTACCGTTGAGCTGCAACAAATCGCGGTAGTTCTTGAGCCCTTCCTGGAAACGATTGCTGGCGAGCAGCTCATAGAGGTAGCGGCTCTCGACGGTGTCGGGGACTTGCTCGAGCCTCCAATACCAACCGGAGGCCTCGTCTGCGTCGGCATGCTCGCCCAGCAGCTCCGTGATGAGCTTGCCGCCTTCGATGCTGTCGATCGAGCTCGTGAGCCGACCGATTTCACCGTTGAAAGCGTCGATGGCGCTGACATAGTGGTCTGCCGCTTGCTTGTCGGCGCCGAGCTGCGCGAATGCATACGGCACCGCGAGCAGCGACTCCTGCACGGCGGAGTCGAGCAGGCTGCGGTCGTGCAGCTCGAGCCACGGCGCGAGCGCGGCGCGGTAGTCGGCTGCTTCGGCGTTCGCCCAGCCGACGCCAAGCAGCGCCTTGTTGGAGAACGGGCCGTTCAAGCGCACGCGTTGCAGCGACGGCTTGGCCTCGACGGGCCGCGCGGCTTGCAGCCAGGCATATCCCAACGCCACGTTGGCCTTGTCGCGCAAGGCAGCGAACGCGGGGTTTTCGGGCTCGAGTTGACCGACTTCATCGAGCACTTTGGCGCCTGCCTCGACTTGCCCAAGGCGCACCAGCGAGACGCCAATGTTGTATTTCGCGTAGCCGATCCAGGCGTCGTCCGGCCGCTGCCATGACTCGAGCGTCGCGAGCGCATCGGCGAAGCGCCCCTGCTCCATGAGCACCTCTGCGTGGAGCATCTGCCGCCGCGGCTCGAGCTCCCGGGGGAGCTCTGCGCCGATGCGGGCCAACGCAGCCTCGGCCTCGGCGAGGTAGCCGCGCTGGTGCCAAATAGTGGCCAGGAAGAACCACGCTCGATCTTGCACCGCCGGCTCCACCGATTGCTGCAAGACACGCTCAAAGATCTCGCCGGCCAGGCGGTGCTGACCGTAGGACAGATACAAGCCACCGAGCATGAGCTCGGACTCGACACCGTGGTGGACGAGCTCGCCACGTTGCTGCCCGGCCAGCAAACGAGTCAGCGCGTTGAAATAGTCCTCTTGGAAGTAGTCGAACAAAACCTCGCCATAGGCGAGATCCTGAACCACGGTACCGGTGTCACGATCGCGCGCGCCGGCCACGCCGCCGGCGAGCATGGCCAAAGCGGCCGCCGCCAGTGTCACTAGGCGTCGCCGCACCGACTACTCCCACTCCTTGACGATGAACTCCGGCTGCTGCTTGGTCTCCCGATCGGAAATCGTGAGCTCTATGTATCTAGGCCCAATGCCCTTCTCGAACACGAGCGACGCGGCGCGTCGGTAATCACGCGTGTGCGGACCCGCACCCGTGAAAACCGCCACGAGCTCATGCTCGCCCGCCTTGAAGTTGCCGACGAACAAACGCTGCACACCGCCCTTCAGCAGTGCGTCGGCCTCCCTTTCCGTATAGAGGTAGTTGGTGACGTCCTTGTTGTCGATCTTGAGCTCGACGGAGTCGAGACCGAAGAACTCACCCACGTCCATCGAGATGAACACTGCCACTTGAGTGTTCGCCGGAAACAACAGCTCTTCCTCGAGCAAGAATAAATCGCGATTGAGGTCGAGGACCTGCTTCTTCAGATCTTGCACGTTTTGATCGAGTGTCCGGAACTCGTCGCGCTGCTCCGCTCCCTGATCGGCACGCGGCGTGAACTCCGGCACGGCGGCGGCCACCGTCTCGGCCCCTGCCTGCTGCGCCAGCGCCGACGCCTCCGCAGCGACTAACACGGCCACCAAAAACGCTGACGCGATCGATCTGGCTAACATCTTTTGCTCCAACCGCCGTCCAGCAGCACGGCACACTGCAAAGCCGCTCACTCGCGCAACAACGCCTGCACTCTCTCTAAGTACTGTTGCTCGTTGCCGCGCCGAAACCCCTCAAACACCTCGCGGATGATGCCGTTGCGATCGATCAGCACCATCACCGGCATTCGACTCACGTCGTACAGCCGGCCGACTTCACCACCTTCGTCGTGCAGCACCGGGTAGCTCATACCGAGTCCCGTCGCCAGCTCATCGGCTTGCCGCCGGTTCTGGTCGAGACTCACCGCCAACAATTCGACGCCAGCTTCCTCATAGCGCGCACGCATCGCGCCGAGCTCCTCGAGTTGCGCGCGACAGTCCCCGCACCAGCTCGCCCAGAAACTCAGCATCACGACCTCACCGCGATACTCGGACAACCGCAGATTCTCGCCGGACAGGCTTTTCAGCACGAAGTCCGGAGCCTCCGCGCCCGCGAGTCGAGTAGCCGCGACAACGGCCGTCGCGACGGCGAGCAATGCCGCGATGACTAGGGTGCTCCGAGTCGCTGCGCTGATTCGTGTCATCGTCGCGGTTCCTTGATTTCGATTCGATCGGCGTGACGCGATCACCGAAAACAAACGCCACCGCGGCGGCACGGCTGCGCTCACCGCAGCTGACTCCGGAGACATAATCTCCAGCGGGCGCTGCCACCTTATTGCGTCGTCCCGCGGCAGGTCTATGAGCCAGGTCTCATCTATGACCTAGGTCTCAGTCCTGCCACGGGCTAATCGGAGAGATTGGGAGCACGAAGCGTGCCAGCACCGGGTACGACGCCTCGGGGCGCGTCGTTGCTGGGTTCCGCGCCGCTTTGCGCGCGCG